>Ga0134128_10000287_pt1 | contig 71491 bp, 63 predicted proteins | sample KB31754_FD_96462 | JGI IMG/M metagenome (GOLD analysis project Ga0134128, IMG submission 96462) | Terrestrial soil microbial communities with excess Nitrogen fertilizer from Kellogg Biological Station, Michigan, USA - KB3-175-4 | ecosystem: Environmental > Terrestrial > Soil > Unclassified ... | reverse complement strand
TAAGCAGAATCAACTACATACGGAGCCGTGACCGTTAGGGAGCGGCAAACGGTGTCGGGGATGCGAATGCGTTTGAATGCGGCAAAAAAGCAATTTGATATTTTTTCACAACCCCTCACGGTCACGGCTCCGTTAGCAGAATCAGCTACATACGGAGCCGTGACCCTAAGGGAGCGGTAAAAGGTGCCGGGGATTCGAGTGCGTTTTTGAATGCAGCGCAAAAGCAACTCGTTTTTTTCACTCGTGGCAACAGGAATCTTTCCTGTTCCGGCGCGCGGAGCGGGCCTGTCGCCGTTACCGCGGCGCGAAGGCGTAGACGGCGTTATTCGCTTTCCCCGGCGCGATGTGCGCGTATCCGGAGCCCCAATACACCACGCCATCCGCAATGGCCGGACCCGAAACTACGGAGCCACCGCTATCGAAGCTCCACAAAATCATGCCCGTATGAGCATCCAATGCATACATGAAGCCTGAATACGAACCAGCGTAGACCACGCCATTGGCGACCGTCATGGCGCCCGGGTCGGTAGCGCCTTGCGTCGGATCGGCAGTCTGCCATGCGATGCGGCCGGTGCGCGCATTCACCGCGCCCCAGGAGCCCCACGAAATCGCCTTGCCCTGCGGCATCAGCTTGTAAGTGCCATGCAGAGTGTTGCCGATAGCCGCATAAATCCGTTCGCCGTCGGTCGCAGTTCCCCATTCAATACCGCCGAGCGTACTGCCGGGACCCAGCACGGTGCTCCACACGATGTCGCCGCTCCCGGGGTCAAGTCCCCACAGTGCCCCGCTCTTTTGACCCACGGCTAGTATTCCCGTGAGGAGGTTGGGGCCCGATCCGCCGAGATCGTAGTCAGGTCCGGCAGGCGAAGGGCATGTTGTACCTTCTTTAATGTTGATACAAGCGACTGTCCAGACGTCGTAGCCGTGTAGCGGCTTACTCCAGAGCACGTTGCCGTTGCGCAGGTCGAGCGCCATTTCGGCATCAAAGTAATCCTTCGGGTCCGTGCAGGGAGTAACTACGCCGGCACTTACCGTCTTTTGGCACGCCGCGACGCTGCTCGGGACATCGTAGTTATTGCCGGTGCCGATGTAGACGATACCGCGCGCCTGATCTACGGCAGGCGGCTGCCAAACGGCTCCGCCGCTGTAACCACCGGTTTTGCCGCCGTTGTCCGGAACCACGTAAGTCTGCCACAGGATCTTACCGGAATTCGCGTCCAGTGCGACGATACTGCCGCGGAACGTGCAGCAGACGTAGCCGGCATTGTCGGCGAGCGCCTCCTCGTTGGAAGAAACACCCACCACCACCGTATCTCCCACAACCACCGGCGAGCCGGTAATGATTGCCGCTGGATTTTTTTCGACCTGAGTTACCCAGTGCAGCGCTCCATTCTGCTGGCTGACGGCGAAGATGCGGGCCCCGTCGTGGGCCTCGCCGGTGCTGAGAATGTCACCAAGAATCAGGTCTGTTCCATGAAACGCGGGAGTAACTCGCGAATACGAGTTAGTAACCCCGTCGTACTGCGAGATACGAGTAGCCCAGATTTGCTGGCCCGTAGTTCTGTTGATGGCGTAGAGATTCCCTTTCCAATCGGGGACGTAGACGGCGGCTGCGCCGACAGCCGGCGTCGCGGATACATCGCCACCTGTGTGAAAGGTCCATTTGGGCGTGAGAGAACTTACGTTCTGACGATTGATCAGGTTTTCGGTGGGCTGGCTTCGAGTGTTAGCCAGGTCATGACCGGCTACAGGCCACGTGGATGGAGTATCGGCGGCAAAAATAACTACGGCCGCGACGATCGGAATGAGTGCAAGCACACGCATGGTGACAACGGTCTCCTGTTATCGAGTTAGTTGAGGAAGCGGCGGGGCAGTTACTGCTAGTTCGAGTATAAGGGCGGCCCAGTTCGATAACTCGGGAGACAAGTGTAATTTACCGGAGTAACAGTGAAGGCGGGCTCTTATCGGGACTGGTATCTATTCACCCTCGGAACGCGCGACTGGTGTCAATTACCAGAACAGGCGGGGTTTTCTTTCGGGATGCCAGCTTGAGCCCGCTTGTCGCACGTCGATTTCCCCACAGGCGAGCGCATCCGAATTCGCACCGGCAATTCTCGAATGGTCGCCCTTGACGACAGCAGCTTCAAACGAGGCCAGCGCCGCACTCAGGGATTCACCCCGGCAGAGTAGACGCGCCGTTCTTTCGTCACAATTACGGCGGGTGAATCGTTATATCGAGAGAATCGCCATCTTTTCCACAAAAAAATGCAGGTTTTTCCGAACGGAATGAGGGAAATCGGCGTCTTAACTCTAAACAAATGCGTACGCGAACGGCTAATGCCTGCAACTCTCGGCCGTCTCGTTTTGAAGGAGTTATCTTCGGAATGCGTCCGGCGGTTGTCGCCTCCCTCATTTGCACGAGCATTTCCGCCGCTTCCGGCCAGCAGCCGGGCTGTGCGGAGACGCCTGCCCTTCAGGCCCCCAGCGTGAAGGCGCTTGAATCGCCCGCGGTCCGCCGCGAGAGCATCAGAGCCACGGCGGGCACGCTGACGCTCCAAAATGTTACCCTATCCTCTTGCATCAAATACGCTTTGTGGCTTCAGGATCTCCGGTTTTCCGGACCCAAATGGCTCACCAATGTCAGTTATGGCATTGAGGGCAAGGCGCCCGGCGCGGCGCTGTCGGATCGCCTCCCGTTGATGTTTCAAAACCTCCCGGTCACCCGCTTTCATCCGGCTTACGACTCCGATGGCGAGGTGCTTCACGCGGTAGAAGTCCCGGACACGGCGGGCATTCTGGCGAAAGCCACTCAGGATCAACTTGGACTCAAACTCGAATCGAAAGAATCTACGGTCGAAGTGCTCGTCGTCGATCGCATTGAAAAGAACCCAGCGGAAAACTAACCCGATGAAACGCATCCTTCACCTTGTACAAGTCTGCGCCCTCGGGCTGCTGCTCGCTTTGACCCTCTCCGCGTCGGAACATCGCGGCGTAGTCAAGTTCGGCGGCATCCCGGTGCCTGGCGTTACCGTTACGGCGACGCAGGGCGACAAAACCTTCACCGCGGTCACTGACGATCAGGGCATGTACGCCTTCCCGGATCTGGCGGACGGCGTCTGGAAACTCCACCTTGAGATGCTGACCTTCGCGCCACAGGACCAGGAAATCGCGGTTGCGCCGAACGCCCCCGTGCCCGAATGGAATCTGAAGCTGCTTTCGATGTCGGACATCCACCCGACCGCCGCGCCGCCTCCGGCCCCCACGCCGGCAGCGGCGACCGGCACGATGGCTGCTGCCGCGACGGCGACCAACACCCCCGCGGCAGCATCCACCGGAGGGACTCCGCAGCTTCAGGCCGGCGCTCCTCCGGCAAAGGGCAAGAATGCCAAGGGAAAGAAAGGCGCTACGCAGGCTGCCAACCCTCCGGGAGGATTCCAGCGCACTGACGTCAACGCCAATGGGGGCGCCGCCGCGTCCGCTCCGGCCGAATCGGTTTCCGCTCAGGATCAGCAGAACGCCTCCGATGCGATGGTGGTCAACGGTAGCGTCTCCACCGGCATCGAGCGCAGGGCTATCGGCAACGCCCGGCGCGGAATCGGTTCGCTGTATCGCGGCGACGTCGGCTTAAGGCTGGACAATTCGTATCTCGACGCGCGGCCGTTCTCACTCACGGGTCAGGACACCGCGAAGCCAACCACGAATCACTTCGGTGCGCAGGTGAATTTCGGCGGACCTCTTACCATTCCGCACCTGCTTCACGGCAACGGCCAGTTCTTTATCAGTTACGGAATTACCCGCAACCGCACCGCCAGCACCGTCACCAACACCATGCCCACGGACGCTGAGCGGAACGGCGATTTCTCAAGCGTGCTTTCGCCGCTCGGCCAGCCGGTGACGGTTTACGATCCCCAAACCGGCGCGCCATTCCCGAACAGTTTCATTCCTCAGAACCGCTGGAGTTCCCAGGCCCTCGCGCTGCTGAAGTTTTATCCGGAGCCGAATTTCGTGCCGACGGCCGGGTACAACTATCAGACCTCGCTGAAGAACACCTCCAACGGGCAGAACCTGAATTCGCGCCTGAATCGCAACCTGGACCGCAAGAACTTTGTGAACGGCGGCGTCGGCTACAGCCGGAGCAACAGCGTGAACCCCAGCATCTTCGGGTTCACGGACACGGGAAATTCGAGCGGCATCAACGCGAACGCAACCTGGCGGCATTTGTTCAGCCAGCGCGTAAACCTGGTTCTGGGTTATCAGTTCAGCCGCTCGTCACAGCGGAACGTCGCTTTCTTCGAAAACAAGCAAAACGTGTCCGGGGACGCGGGAATCGCGGGCAACAATCAGGAGCCCGTCAATTGGGGTCCGCCCAGTCTTTCTTTCAACAGTTCCGGCATCTCCGGCCTGGCTGACGGCGCCGCCAGCCTCAACCGCAACCAGACCAACAGCTTCACGGCGCAGATGCTCTGGGTGAAACGGCCGCACAACCTAACCTTCGGCGGGGATGTCCGCCGCCAGCAGTTCAATTATCTGAGCCAGCAGAATGCGCGCGGCGGCTTCGGTTTCAACGGCGGTGCGACTCAGGCTATCGCCAATGGAGTTCCGGTGATCGGGACCGGCAGCGATTTCGCCGATTTCCTCCTCGGCATTCCGGACACCGTTAGTCTCGCAACCGGCAACGCCGATAAGTATTTCCGCGCCAACATGGACGATTTCTACATCACCGACGATTGGCGCGTGGCCACGGGCCTCACCGTCAACATCGGGATGCGCTGGGAGTATGGCTCGCCGCTCGTCGAAAAGTACGGCCGTCTGGTAAACCTGGATGTGACGCCTGGGTTTGGAGCAGCAGCCGCCGTGGTCGGATTCAATCCCGTCGGTCCGCTGACGGGCCGGCAGTACCCCGATTCGCTGGTCCATCCCGACAAGATCGGCTATGAGCCGCGCCTGTCGTTCGCCTGGCATCCGCTGTTCGGTTCATCCTTGGTGGTTCGCGGCGGTTACGGCGTTTACTACAACACCGGCGTTTTCGGCAGCATCGCGAACCGGATGGCGCAGCAGTCGCCGCTCTCCAAGAGCTTGAGTCTGCAGAACACGGCCGACCCCGCTACCCGCTTTACGATGGCGAATGGCTTCAACGCCCAGCCATCGAGCATTCCGAACACGTTCGGAATCGACCCATTCTTCCGCCCTGGCTACTCCCAAAACTGGCAGGTTTCGGCGCAGCGCGACCTGACCGAAGGCATTGTCATGACCGTGACGTATGTCGGCATTAAAGGGACGCGGCAGGAGCAGGAATTCCTACCGAACACTTATGCTCCAGGCGCCTTGAATCCGTGCCTCACCTGCCCGGTCGGCTTTGTTTACATGCAATCGAACGGCAACTCGACGCGCGAGGAAGGCGACCTTCAGTTGCAGCGCCGCTTCCACAACGGGTTCTCCGCCACCGCCAAGTACGCCTTCTCGAAATCAATCGATGATGCGGCGGTCGGCGGTGGAGCGTCCCCGTTTATCGCGCAGAACTGGCTGAATTTGAGTGGGGACCGCGCTCTGTCTACTTTCGATCAGCGCCACCTGTTTACATTGCAGGCGCAGTATTCTACCGGCGTCGGCGTCAAGGGCGGCGCGCTCATGAAAGGCTGGCGCGGAGCGGCATTCAAGGGCTGGACGGTCACCACGGACCTGAAGGTGGGAAGCGGACTTCCGCTCTCGCCGTTCTATCCTTCCATCGTTCCGGGAACGGCATACAGCGTCGTGCGTCCGAACTTTACTGGTGCGGACATTTATGCGGCGCCGGCGGGCCTGTTCCTCAATCCTCTGGCCTTCACCGCGCCTATAGCCGGACAGTGGGGAACGGCGGGCCGGGATTCCATCACCGGACCCGGGCAGTTCAGCTTGAACGCCAACATGTCCCGCACCTTTAAAGATAATCTCGACGTGAATTTGCAGACGCAGAACGCTTTGAATCACGTCGTCTACACCAGCTACAACACCACCATTACGAGCTTGCAGTTCGGTCTACCTGCATCGGCCAATGGAATGCGCACCGTGCAACTCTCGCTGCGCTGGAGGTTCTAATGAAGCAACGCATCGCCGCTACTCTTCTCGCCTGGATCATGGCCGCGCCGGCCCAGCAGGTGCCGCGAACCGCTCCCAAACCGCCGGAAGGCACCACCGTGTTCACCGCGAACTCGCAACTCGTGGTGGAGACCGTATCGGTGACGGACAAGAACGGAAAACCCATCGAGGGGCTCACGGCCAAAGACTTCACCATCACCGAAGACAATACGCCGCAGACCATCAGCTTCTGCGAATACGAAAAGATGGCGGACAGCACCGTTCCCGCGCCCGTCAAGCCCGTAACGCAGGTGGCGGCTGCGGAAGACAAGCCTAAAGATAAGAACGCTCCCCCCCCCCTTACAGCCGTCGGCATCAATCCCGAAAAGCCCGGCGACATTCACTATAAGGATCGCCGCCTGCTGGCCCTGTACTTCGATATGGGCGCCATGGGCGTGCCCGACCAGTTGCGCGCGCAGAGCGCCGCTCTTAAGTTCATCTCGCAGCAGATGCGGCCGGCCGACCTGATGGCGATTTTCTCCTTTTCCGACCGCTTGCACGTGGTTCAGGACTTCACCGACGATCGCGACACGCTGGTCAAGCAGATTTCGAAAATGATGATCGGCGAGGATCAGGGGTTGGACTCGGCTGCCAGCGATGACAGCGCCTCCGATGTCGGCTCCGCGTTCGGCGAAGACGATGCCGAGTTCAACATCTTCAATACGGATCGCCAGCTTGCCGCTCTCCAGACCGCGGTGAAAATGCTCGGCAATCTGAATGAAAAGAAGGTTCTGGTGTACTTCGCGGCGGGCCTCAACCTCAACGGCACGGATAACCAGGCTCAGTTGCAGTCCACCACAGCGGCTGCGATTCGCGCCAACGTCAGCTTCTTTACGGTGGACGCTCGCGGCCTGGTGGCTCAAGCACCCATGGGCGACGCTACGCGGGGGTCGCCGGGCGGCGCCGGCATGTACACCGGCAGCTCCGGCCGGAACTTCATGAGTAACTTCATCAAGTCGCAGGATACGCTGTACGCTCTGGCGAGCGATACCGGCGGCAAGGCTTTGCTGGATAACAACGATCTGGGCCAGGGCATCGTCAACGCCGAGAAGTCCATCGACAGCTATTACATCCTCGGCTATTACTCCCAGAATACGAACATGGACGGCAAATTCCGCCGGATCAAGATCACCTTCAATGGCGACCCCTCGGCTAAGTTGAGTTACCGCCAGGGTTACTGGGCCGGCAAGGTGTTCAGTAAGTTCACGACTGCCGATAAGGAACGGCAGTTACAGGACGCGCTCATGTTGGGCGACCCCATTACCGAGCTCACGATCGCGATGGAAGTCAATTTCTTCCAGATCAATACGGCTGAGTACTTCATCCCTGTGGTAGCGAAGATTCCGGGCAGCGAGCTCGCACTGGCCAAAAAACGCGGCGCGGATCACACGCTGATTGATTTTATCGGAGAGGTGAAGGACGAGTATAACGTCACCGTCGCCAACGTCCGCGACCACTTCGACATCAAGCTGACCGACGAAACAGCGCAGCAGCTCGCCAAACAGCCGATTCAGTACGACACCGGCTTCACTCTGCTGCCGGGCACGTACTCCATCAAGTTCCTGGCGCGCGACGACGAGACGGGACGCATCGGCACGTTCATGAGCAAGTTCCTGGTGCCGAACCTGAACAAAGAACAGCAGCGCATTCCGATCAGCTCGGTCGTGCTCAGCACGCAGCGAATGGACGTTCGCGACGCTCTGGTTACCGCCAAGGATAAGACGAACGCGCAGGCCGGTAATCCGCTGATCCAGGACGGTCAAAAGCTGGTCCCGAGCGTGACGCGCGTCTTCAGCAAGACCCGCGACATGTATGTGTATCTGCAAGCCTATGAGCGGTTCGTCCAGAGCACGGAGCCGCTGGTTGCGTTCGTGACCTTCTATCGCGGACAAACTAAGGCGTTCGAGACACCGCCCATCGAAGTGAATCAGGGGCTCGGCAATAAGTTGAATACCGTGCCCCTGCGCTTCAGCTTCCCGTTGAGTAAGTTGAACACGGGTAAGTACACCTGCCAGGTAACCGTGGTGGATCCGCAGGCCCAGAAGGTAGCCTTCTGGCAAGCGCCGATCATGCTGGTCCCGTAAGGCGAGCGGGCCGGAACTGAGCGCATCTCCGTTCCGGCCCACACACCACAACTACTCTCCCCGATTAATTCCTGACCGCCGGCAGTTTGCCTGGATCCCCCATGTTCGGGCATTTGGGATGGCCGAGACCGCTGGCGCTAATGCCGATGCCGCCGGCCGAATTCGCCGTGATGTCGTAAACGATGTTGTCGGGGCGAGCCGGATCGCCGGATAGCGGCGGGAAGCCCGCCAGGTGATCCAGTCCGAGCAGACTACGCGTGCGCCAGGCGATATCGTGATCGGTGCACGCGTGATCCCCCGCTACGCCGATTCCACCGAGCGCCACTTGCCCGGTCCCGGAGAGCGCCAGTCCACCCGCGATCGCCGTGAAGCCGCCGATGCGCTGGCCCAGCATTGGATCGTTCCACTGGCCGAAGGCGCTGGCAGCGCCACCGAAGACCGCCGCGTTGTTCACCGGATAGTTGTATGGCAGAGCGGCGACAAAACCGCCTGGCTGGGTCGCCGAATAGAGATTGGCGGTGGAGAGCGCCAGTCCGCCCGGGAACCCCGCGCCATTGCTGCTGGAATTCGAGTCGAAGGCGAAAGCGTTGGCGGTATTGGCTCTCATTGCAGCCGAGACGCGGCCGATGTTCATTTGGGTGGTGCGGTCATTCCCGGAAAAGGCAACGGCGCAGACTACTCCGTCGCGATCCACGACCACCGCCCACTCCTGAGCGTTGAGGCCGCTGTTTTCGGCCGCCCGCGCCGCTACCAAAGCCTTCTTCAATTGCACGTTGTCCGGCAGGTTGCCGCATCCATTCGGGGCTTGGGCGCTTGCCATTGCAGCGCTCCCAAGAAGTGCGGCGGTCAACATCCAGTATTTGCGTTTCATTTTCATTCTCCTCGTTTCTTCGTTGTGACCATCCGCCTGCGAGACGGTTGGTTTCATTCGAGAAGCGCCGAAATTTGGCCAAAGCTATCACCGGCTGTGAAATGTTTTTCGCAGCGGGACAGAATAGGTAGAATGTGTCCTGGCAGGCGGATTTGAAACTCGAATGAGCGGCTCGCACAATCGTCCGGCAGGCATCACCGAATTGCTGCAGGCGTGGGGCGCCGGCGACCAGCATGCCCTGGAGAGGCTGACACCTCTGGTCTATCCGGAGCTGCTGCGCATCGCGCGCCATTTCATGCGTGGGGAGAAAGCGCCGCACACCCTCCAGGCCACTGCCCTGGTCCACGAAGCCTATTTGCGGCTCGTGGACGTAAATGTGGCGCAATGGCAGGATCGTGCCCACTTTTTCGCCGTTTGCGCGCGCATGATGCGGCGTATCCTGGTGAGCGCGGCTCGCAGGCGCACCGCCGGAAAACGCGGCGGCGGCGGCCTGATGCTGGACTGGAACGAATCCATTGACGCCGGCCCGGTGCGCGACGATCAGATGATCCGCCTCGACGACGCCCTGGAAGCACTGGCCAAACTGGATGCCAGAAAGGCGAAAGTCGTGGAACTGCGTTTCTTCGGAGGTCTGGACGTCAGGGAGACCTCCGAGGTGCTAAAAACGTCCGAGCCAACAGTCATGCGCGATTGGAAACTCGCCCGAACGTGGCTGGCAAGAGAAATGGAAGCGCACCAATAACGGCCGGGCGCCGCTCTGGAGACCCGTCGCTACGCCGGTTTCTTTTCGAGTATTGTCCGTATCTCGCCAACCGCGGGCAAAAACAGCGACAACTGATCCGGATCGGCGAACACTGCCTCGAAGTCCTCCGCCGCAAACGCACACGCCAGCCGCGAGGCGAACGTCGCCCGGAGTTGTTTCGCGTAATGCTCCACATCGTAATCCCGCGGATCTTCGTCTTCGCTCCACAAGCCGCACCCACCGTTTCTTTTTCTGTAGACGCGAATCCGCTCCCCCACGCTCCAGTGCGTTGCACCGGCGGCCAGCATCGCCTCATACGTCAGTTCGCGACGACTCTGCCGCACAGCCATGTACTCGGCATACGTTTTCGTCAGTCGCACGCGCGATGACACCTCTCGCGTCGCACACTCGCGCTTCCGCAGCCGGTCCAACGCTTCCAGGTACGCCTCGCGGACTCCGCCGGCATCGCCCGCGAGCGCTTGCCGGACCGCCTGCCGGAGAAACGCCTCGCCGAACGGTTCCGACCGGCTGGACCGGAACGCCACCCCGCGCAAGATCAGCGAGCCATCGTACCCCAGCAGCGCGTAGTTCTTCGGCTCATGAGACAGCATCGCGGCGTAGCGGCCCTCGAACTCCAGTTGCACCAGCGGAGGCAGCATCGCCGCTACCTCGGCGACCACGCGCCGCTCATCCGCTTCGGCCCAGCCTTCGGGCACGGCGAAGTATACGCCGTCCGTATCCGCCTCCAGCAGCGTCACGCCGCGCGCCGCGAGTTCGCGGCACATCAATTCCAGCGTCTCGCGCCCGCGGCGCGTCACTTCGTTCGCCGCATGCACATCCGCAAACCGCGTCAGTCCTCCGGCCGCCAGGTAGCCATAGGCCGAATTCACCACCAGCTTCATCGCCGCCGACATAGCTTCGTGCCCGTACCGCTCCGGCGATTCCGGCGGCGCTTGCCGCGCCCTCGCCTTCGCCGCAAGCCGCAACTCCACGAGCCTGTCGACCAGCGCCAGCATCGCGCCCAAATGGTCGCGTGAGGGCCCGATCCGGAACGCCCGCATCAGCGACGGATACAGGCTCGCAACATCCGCCTTCACCACCCGTTGCGCGACACCCGCCGCAAACAGATGCAGCGCCGCTCCGGTGTGCTCGGTGGCGTCCCCGGCCTGGTGCGGAGGCAGCGCCATTCCCGCGCGCAGATACGCTCGCACCAGCAGCGGATCGATCACACCGGTCGCCGCGCCCGCATCCGCCAGCCGCTCATAGCGCCGCGGCGCGATCTGCGCCAGTGCGAATGCCGCGCCGCCGAGCATTCGCGCGATGCCGGCCACTTCCGTGACGTCCGCGATCGCATATCGCCGGACCCGCTCCGGGTCGCGTTGATACACCGCATGCACCTGATTCCCACGAATCAATTCGCGATCCGGCCCGGCGATTCCCAAGTGCCTCGCAACACTCTTTAAGCCGTGGTCCGGCAACTCTCGCGTGGCGAAGTCGTACCGCAGCACAGCGTCGAGCGTGTCGATCAATTCGCGTCCCGGTGCGATGTACCGGATTCGCCGGCCGTCCGCCGCTTCCGTGCGGCCCCGCCGCGCGCCGCGAACCCGCAGCCCCACGCCGTGCATGCGCCCGAGCGCCAGCGGCACTCCCAGCTTCTGTGCCCGCCTCGCAAGAAACGGCAGGTCGAAGCCATGCAGGTTGTGGTTTTCGATGACGTCCGGATCGGCAGCCTGCACCTGTGCAACCAGCTCGCGAATGAGTGCGGCCTCACCGGCGTTTCCCTCGTCGCGCGCTTCCAACGTCTCCGTCGCGCCCGAGGGATATTGCACGGCGATCAGAAAGATTCGATCGCGCTCCGCTTCGAGGCCCGTCGTCTCCAGGTCGAACTGCATGCGCCGCAAATCGTCAAAGCTCAGGTCGCGGAAATAGGTGCGCCCTGTCGCCGCCAGATACTGTTCCTCAGGCGGGAGCGCGATCACGGCATCCTTCCCCAAATCCTGGAGATGAGACACACGACGTCCAAGCCGCGCGCTCGCTCCCTCCAAAACTGCCGATATCAGAGCTCGTCCATTCGCCGCGGATACCACGTACCGCAGCGAGCCTACGCCTGCGAGCTCGCGATAGGTAATCGGCGCGCCGCTGCCTTCCGGCCCGAGCCGCTCGCCGGCATGCCGGAGATCGTCGAGCCGGTCGAGAATCAGCCACGGACGGAACTGCGCCTCTTCGCGGACCAGTTCTCCCGTCTTCGAAATGCGGCGCCAGATTGTAGCTTTGCCGTCGAGGTCAGCCCATACAGAGACGATTCCAGGTGTCGCGTCCCAGCCCCAAACCCATTCGTCTTCGCGCCGCTGTTGCGTCACTTCTTCTTGTCGGAGCCGATGGTGGCGGGCGTCAGCACGCCGGTTCCGTACTTCTCCACGCTGCGCGTCTTCATGTTGTACACATCGCCGGGCGAGAGCACGTAATACGGCTTTTCCCAAGGCTGATACACGCGCGTGTTGTCATGAATCGCAACCTTCCACTTGCCGATCACTTCGAAGCGGTCGCCCGTCACCACAATCGCGGTGCCTTCGGAAATGCCGATGCCCAGCAGGTTCGGAAATTTCTTGATCACGGGAATCAGGTCGTCCCACCGATTGCGCGTATTGATGTGCTGATCGATCGCGCTTCGCCGCAAAAACGCGAAGCCGTGCTGATGCTCGGGCTCAGGCGCCATCACGATCTCAGATCCCGCGACCGCGCCCCGCACCAGGTAATCGCCCTGAATCGTCGCGCCCGCCGAACTGCCGCCGATCACTCCTCCGCGCTCCAGCACATTGTGAAATTCGCGCCCCGTCAGGGTATTCGCGTAGGAGTCCACGAGGTTCCACTGCCGCCCGCCGATAAACCAGACGCCCTTCGCGTCGCGCAAAGTCTTCGCGAACTCTTCAGTGTCGGCGACTTTCGGATCGTACGTGTGCAGCATGTGCACGTTCGTGCAACCCAGCTTGGTGAACGGCGCGATCGCTTTCGCTTCCTCGTACACGATCGGTTGGCCGCTCCGGTCGCGATTGCCGCCCGCCGTAGGGACCACGATGATCTTCGCGCCCACCCCGCCTGCTTTGTTGATGAAGGTTTCGAAGATCCCGGTGCCTTCGGCCGATCCGCCGCCCTGTATCACCAGCGTGCCGTGCGCCGGACCGTATTCCGGAGCTTGCGCAAAAACAGCCGAGGCGAGAAGCAGGGTCAAAGGCAAGGCGAATTTCATGAATCGAAGATATCACGCGGGCGAGGGATGGTCGTGGAAGAGATCATATTGTGCCGCGCGGCGGCGGAAGTTCCTGGCGCGTTGAAGTTGTTTGCGCATTTCGGCGGTGATGGTTTCACTGCTGTAAAGCTCGCGTGAATACAAGTAGGTTACGTGCGCAATTATGAGGTGACCCGATTGCGGGTCCAGGTCTTGAGCGGAGACGTCGCGGTCCTTTTGGAATTCGATCTCCTCAATTAAGGGATCATTGCCGGACCGCCCCTGATGAACGCAAAACACACCTGCGGTCGTAAAGATGATCCACGTTCGGTGTTCCGAAGTTCGGAAGATCAGAACATTGCGCGTGAGAATCGCTGTTTGCAAATTACGGTCCGCGAGTTCCCGGTTGACGAACCTGGTGATATCGCGTTCCTCCGCACGCTCGCTCCGTTTGCGCATAAGGTCGCGCTCTGCCCGCGCAAGCTCCGCCAACCGGGGCGGATCCGTCGGCAGCCTCTCCGCCAAGGTTCGCGCCTTATCCAACGCTTGCTCCAGAATGTCGCAATCGTTCGGATCCAATACGGTAACGGCGTCGTGTAGCGCAGCGGCCGCTTGAAATCCGACGAATGGGGCCTCGCGTTCGGGATCGAGCAGCCCCGCAAGCCAGTCGAGTTCCTCCCTGCGCGGCTCCACCTGCAGCATGGCGACCGCCGCCAGCCGTTCTCCCGCTCGAATGCTCAGTTGAAAATCTCTAAGGTGCTCCGCTGCCGCGCCCGCAACGCCGGTCATTTCCCCAAATACTGCTGTCATGGCCTCGGTGCGACCCGGTCCCGAGCCCATCGTCTCCCGAATCTTGTCGTACTTCGCGGCAAGATCCCACAACCGTTCGCGGCCGGCAGATCCCCCGCCGCCCCCGAGTTGATGAACCACGTACCACGCGAACTCCTCCGGCGAAAGATCGGTCTTCAGCGGACCGGCTTCGCTTGGGCCCATCTGGTCCAGTGCTTTCTTCGCGTCTCCGCCCGAAGGCCCATACGGGAACACCGGCTTCCCCAACGTCCGCGCCGCGTGAAAGATGCTCAGGGTCCCGCCCAGGCCGCCAATCAGCACCACGGCATCTGCCAGCTTTTCTGGAGCGTCGGAAGCGTCCGCGGCGTCGAATTCGAAAGCGCCTGGGAAGCGGTCAGAGGAGAACTTGGTCAATGCGTGCACCAGCGATTTTCCGCCACCCTTCAGATAAGCCGCGGCCACCACATAATCCACTCCCGGCCACGCCCCCGTAATCAATCCGTACCCCGCCCGGGCCAGCGCCAGTCCCACAGCCTCGGCCGCCTCTTGCGCCTCCTTCGGAATCTGGTGGCTACCCGTCCCGGCTACCTCCGCGTATGTCCCAGTGCGCTGATACCGTATCGCCCCGCGCGCGATCTCCACGTCTCTTGATGCAGCCAGCGTTGCGCGGATCGGCTTATCCGGCGCGCGAAGCTCGTCAACAAGATCGTTGAATCCGAGATCCGCGAGGTCGAGGAAGACGCTCGGATTGCCAAGCTCAAGCGCGGGAATCAGCCAATCCACCTGACGGGCGGCGGAGCGCGCTTCGCCGGCCTTCCCCGCCTGGATGAGATGGAACAACCGCTCCCGCAAGCTGAATTCAGAGTCGACGTTCTGCTCGATCGCCGCCGCGATGCGCGCGTGCACCTCGGCAGCGGCTTTGCCGAAATGCGCCGCGTGGGTCTTCCCGTCAATCCGCGCTCCACCATCGTCCGTGAACGTCAACACGCCCTCCGCCGCCAGCGCCTCATCCGCCGCCGTCCGTCCGATCGCCTGCACCACAAACGAAGGCAACACCGCCGACTGGCACGCGCACCATTCATCCAGCCGCGACTCCTCCAGCGCCTCTTCGCTCGCGTCCACCGTGACATAAACCGCGCCGTAAGCATCCCAGAACCACTTGCCGTCTGTCTGAATACCCGCGACCACCCACGTTTCCCGTTGCTGGCGCTCGCGCACTCGCGGCAAACCGCCCGGCGCCTGTATAGACAGCGCCGGCAATTGGGAGTCGCGCAACCCATGCCCGCGGTCCCCGTAGATTCCTCCGGGAAACCGGCGCCGCGTCTCGCACTCCCTTGCCACCTTGCAAATGATGTCCACCGCGCGCTCCTGCGAATCGTCCAGAAGCACGATGATCGGCGCGCCGCTCTGCAACTGCTTCCTTAACTCCGCTTCCGCTTCCGGCATCGGAGCATAATCCGCGCTTACCTCCGGCACATCCATCAAACTCCCGGCCGGAGGCGCCGCCAGCGCCGCATCCAACTCGCGAAGAATCCCAGCCGCATCGTCTCCGCGGCCGTACCTGACCACGGGCAGACAACGGACATTCCGTTCCGGCAGAGCTGCGTCATTCGGCCACACGATCGCCCTGCAATCTTCCGTAATGCTCTTCCGAATGGCGTGCCCGCGCTCAACCAATGCCTGTCTCAACCCTGCGTGGTCGCCCCAAAACACCACGGCCGCACGACGGTCGAAGGTCCACACCCGCACTGTCGCATCTTCCGACCCAGACGCCAGCCGCTCATCTGTCCACCACGCCAGCGCCGTGACCTTGCCGCTCTGGGAGCCGAGCGTCACCATGTTTCCCAGATCGAAATCGCAAAGCATCACGTCCCGGCCCACACCGCAAGCCAGGCGCTGCCCCCCGGACCACGCCATCGCCGCGACAGGTGCATCGAATTTGTGTCGCCGCTCCTGTGGACCCCAAGGCTCCTCAACCCACACCAGCAACTCGCCGTTCGCCGTCGCCGCCGCGACGACATTCTCATGGATGCCGGCGACTGCGGTGACAGGCCCATCCATGCGAGCGATCGCCGCAACCACGCCATGGCTGTGCAGAATAAGCACTCCGCCATCTTGGAGTCCCACGACTGTGCTCGACGTCGAAAGCCGCGAGGCGCACAGAATCGGGCTGTCCATCGCGTGCCTGTAACCGGGAAAGTCCACCGCCGTCCCGGTCACGTACGCCACCCTTTCACCCAGCGGAATGGCAAACTTCGTTCCCGCCGGCGGCGTGCCTGGACCGATGTACTCACCGCTCGCCCAAACCGCTGCTACATCGTCCCGGTACGCCTGCACGCTCAACACAGCACCGCGACCGCGCCGCCACTTGCCATCAACCTCCAGCCACCCATCCGCAAGCCCCACCGCGAGCCCTCCCGCCTGCAAATACGCCAAGCACGTCACCGCCGCGCTGAACATAAACACCGGCGCATTCGGCCCCGCGGTAACTTCGCGCAGGAAATCCGCATCCTCTTCCGCAAATGGAGTCGCCCACTGCGGCAGCCTCTCCGTTCCGCCTTTATGCGGCACCAGCGCGGGAAACAGTTGCAGCGTTTCCTGATGGCTGCGGATGTAGTCGAAGACCTTCCTTCTCACCTCATATCGCTGCCCGGCGGCCATCGATTCGGCGAGCAGTTCGCGCACGCCCGGATGGAACTCAAAGGCATCCCGCTCCGGATCGTTTGTTTTGTAGACACGCTCCATCAACCCGCCGAGCAGCAGTTCCGCCAATTGCGATGGTTCCGCCTTCTTGCCGGGAAAAATGGTTTGCTGTACCAGCCGCATGATCGGCAATTGCAACGGCGACGCCGCCAGCGCCACCGCCAGTTGCCACGCCTCCCCCGACGCATTCGTTTGAAAGAGCGACACCCGCACATTGGCCGGCACATCCGCCGTCCCGGTTAGATGCGGCTCTTGCGCGACCGATTCCTCGCTCAGAAAATACGCAGGCATCTCCGCCTGTGCTTCCGCCATCACCATGTGCGCCCACTGCCCCAAAGCCTCATGATGCAGAGAAAATACCGGAATCGCGACGCCTTCCGGATGCAGCGCCTCCTCCCATTCCGGCCGCTCGACCGTCCACGCCGCATTGGGCGTGCCCGGCCTCAGCGCACGCACCCTGGCGCCCGGATCGCCGAGTTCCGTGTGCTCCCAGCTATTCTCCGGCAGCATCTGCACGATCGCCACCGGCTGCCTCGCGGCCCACGCCGAAATCGCGCCGTGCAAAGCGCCGCCTGCCCACGCCACGCTCACGCCGTGCGTAAACACCAGCACCAGCCTGCGGCCCTCGGGAGCCAGAACCGACGCCGGACCCGCCACGCGCCCGCTCTGTTCGACAATTTCGACCTTCTCCGGCGATGCCCGCAGCTTCGCCGTGCGTACGTCGCGAAATCCACCCTGCGTGCCGAGCAGCGCGGCAAACTCGGCGATGGCCCGCTGCCACAGCGTCATCGTCACCGTATCTTCCACCAGCAGAAGCACGTCAAACCAGCGCTCGCGCACCGGCCGGAATACCGGAGAGACGAACTTGCTCTCGGCGGTCTCCTCCGCGGTCGCTTCCTCGTCGAGTTCCACGTCGCGCCGCGACAATCGCCGCCGCGCCAGGGGCCGCAACGCGCGCGCAATCAGCAGCGGATTCGATAGCGCCGAGGGGTCTGCGACACTGATGCGCGCAGCGGGCGTCCCCTCTTGTACCGGGCCGGGCATCGCCGGATAAATCGGGGGAGGCGCATCGGCGAGGCGCGGCTTCTGCTGCAGTGTTTCAGTCTTTTTCGTGGCCTCCGGCGGCTTGGTCACTCCGCCCGCTCCATCGATCGGCGGCGGCGGTGGCGGCGGCGGTTGTTGCGGGCGCGGCGTGGCGGTAAACAGATCCCACATCTGCGCCAGATACAAAAAGTCCGCGACCGATTCGTGCGACAGGTGGTCCAACCCCGCCGCCCGCAGACTCTCGACGAATGCCGCGATGTTCTTTTCAGCCATGCGCCGCCGTTCAGGTCAAATGCTGCAACAACAGTTGGATGATCTTCTCCCGTTCCTCGTCTCCGGGAACGGTGTTATGGCGCTGGCTGCCGATCGTCAGAAAGACGGCGTTCAGCAACTGGTCGGTCGCCAGCTTATCCTTCTCCTTATCGAACCGTTCGATGAGCTTGTTGGCAAGGTCCTTGTTCGTCTGGGTGCCCAAATGCGATTCGACAATCTCCTGCAAGTCGTCCTTCGTCGGCTCGGGCATCTTCGCTCGAATGCAGCGCCGCAGGAAGGGAGCCGGAAACTCGCGCTCATTATTGCTGGTCAGGACGACAAACGGAAACTGCTTCGCCGTCACGCGGCCGTCCGGCGGCACTGGCTGGCGTTCCTTGAAGCCGGGCACCTTGACATTCACCGGTCTATCGCCGCCGCGCGTCAGTTCGTTAATGACAAAGTAACCGTCTTCGAAAATGTTGAGTAAGTCATTGGGTAAGTCCAGGTCCGCCTTATCGATTTCGTCGATCAACAAAGCCCGCGGCCACTCGGACGGATACATCGCGGCTCCCAGCGGACCCAACGTGAGGTAGTTGCCGATATCGTCCACGTTCGCCGATCCGTCGTCGCTCGCTCCGGCTTCCTTCTGGCGAATGTCGTTCAGCCGCCTCAGCGCATCATACTCGTACTCTCCGCTCTTCAGCGTTGAGCGGGATGTGATCGGCCACTTCAAGACCGGCCCCATACCGAGCTCGTAAGCCACCGCATAGATCAACGACGACTTGCCGGTCCCGGGCTGGCCGGTCAGCAGCAGCGGACGCCTGAGATAGAGCGCCGCATTCACTGCCTGCTTCAGTACCTCGCTCTTCAGGCGAAAAGTCTTGCCGCGCTGCGGCCGCCAGTGCGCCGCGTCACTGTCCAGATCCTCCGGCGGTACCGGATTTCCAATCTCCGTATCTCGCAGGGAGCGCCAGGAAGGAGGCGGCGGCAAGTTCTTCAGCCGGTTCGCCGGCGCATTGTCTCCGCGAAAAATCAGCCACGAATCCGTGCTCATTTCTGCTCCTCGTAACTCTTGATGAAGTCCCTGGGGTCGGTCTCCGGATCGTCCCAAAACAGCGCCACTGCCTGCACCTCCGCGTGCTTGCCGCGTTCTTCCGGCAGCAATTGCGGCAATTCGCCAAACTCCGCCACGCATGCCTCGATCTGCCGTATGGCCGCCGCGTACGTCGGCGGGGGAGGCGTCCGCTGCCAGAACGCGTACGGCACACCGCCTCTGTATAAAGCGATCGCCAGTTGTTTATCGCCGCCCTCTTTGGGAACACAGCCCAAGTCCAGGACTTGTCCCTCAGGAGGAGTCTTGGCCGGATCGGTCAACAGATACACCTTCAGATTCGGCGCCAGTTCCGCGATCTTCCGCGCGGCATCGCGCCATTCTTTGCCGCGATACGGTCCCGGCCGCAAAATCCGATCCCTCCACCGCAGCGCTACCGGCCACCTGCGGCACAACGGATCGGTAGGGATGCCCGCATCCAGCGGAATGCCCGCCGCTTCCAGATTGAGGCGCAGATGGTTTGGCTTGAGAATCAACTCCACGCTGGTCACCATCTCGGGTTCCAGGTCGGAAATCAGTTCTTTGTAAAGCTGCTCGAGCGCCGGCAGCAGTTCCTCTTCGCCGGCTAGCGGGCGCTCCCGGCGCGGCGGTTCCACTACGCCGTTCCGCAGCCGCAATCCCCACGCGAGGTTCGCGGATTCCGTCACGCTCAGCAGAATTCGATATTTGCGCCCGCGCGCGAGCTCCTTCCAGGCATCGGCGAAAAAAAGGGCGTCCGCATTTTTCTCCGCCCACTTCTGCAGCTTCTGCGCCAGCACTTTGTCGGGACTGATTTCGGCCATTTCCAGAACAAAGCGAATCAATTTGCTGCGGTTCAAGGGGCCTTTGAGCGTCAGCGCGCTGAGCATCTCTTCGAGTGATTCAGGAACGGTCCCGCCCGGCTCTACTCGCTGAAAAATCTCCCGGTAACGGTCGCTCTTCAGCCCGTCCAGCATTTCGTATATATCCCTGGCGCGCCGCGCCCGCTCCAACTCGACCTTGATCCTGGCCGCGTCGCTGACTCCCTCCGCGATCAACTGGTCGGCCAGTTCCGCAGTTTTCTTCTTGATAAGAGCCCAGCCGCCCAATTCCGCACACTCCTGAGCGGCATCGCCGGGGGACGTGCGCGCGCGCATTCCCAGTACCCGTTCGAACAATCGGTCGCGCAACACCCGATCGGACAGCGGAGCGCTCATCACGGCTGACAAATGTTCAATCTGTTCCCTGGCGCATTTTGCGAGTTCGGCCAGCGCCGCGACCGGCGAACCAGGCAAGTGCCCTGCCGTGGTGAGGCCGCCGTCGTCCGCCGTGAACTCGAGGAATACCGGATGCTGCCGGAACCTCGGGTCGGTTTTCTCGCGCTCCTGGAAAACGGCCATGATGGCCGTCTGCAGATCCTTTGCCGAGGGCCATCCGGACTCCTTCCGGAACTGCTTCAGCAGCACGTCCGTAAATAATCCGCTGCGCAGGACGGTGTCATTCGCGGCTCTCTCTCCCGACGCTGCCGCGCACAGAGTATGCTGCGTCACAAACTCGATGTGGCCGTTGAGTGTCACCTGAGTAGGCGAAAGCCCCTCGAATTCCGTCAGCTCCACGTAGTTTGCACACGCGTCTATAAAAATGTTTTGCGTCGAAAAGTTCGCCCGCCGCCGCAATTGGGCCAGCCGCTTGTCGAGCCAGAACGTCAGCGGCGACGTCTTGCGGATGTTCTCGTAAAACAGGTGCCGCTCCATGCCGTCGCGCATTACGCCGTGTCCGCCCCACAGCAAATACAGCGTGTCGCCATGGAGTTTCGGGATCACGTTATCGAAGAAGGCCTCGATCGTGTCCCTTACCGGCTGCTGAATCCGAATCCGATCGCCGCCTTTGAATGCCGCGAGCTCCTTTTCTCGCGCATCCATATCGAGCGCGTTCATGAATAGATGGATGTTCTCCGGCGCCGCGCCCCGCTCCAGCATGAGCCCGGAGAATCGAACGGCATCGCTCGCGGGCCCGTCGAGATCCAGGTCGATGCCGTCCTGCGTGCAGTCGTAACGCTCTATGCCGACCACCACCGCATGAACACTCATGCAGTCACCAGTGGCGACAGGAGTCTTTCCTGTCGTGGCGAGCGCAGCTCGCCTACTACTGCCACGCTCATGGAATCACCTTCCAGATCGAAGCCCACGCCCGCCTGCTGGCCCAATACGCGCTATGCGCCGCCGCCAGAGGTTGACCGCTCTCGTGCGGCACGTCCGAAATGCGGTCGTCATAGTGAAACGTACGATGCGCGATATAGCTGATCAGGTCTCTCGGGTCGTAAATGTTGGTCCACTTGGGAAAGTGCTCCGGCAGCCGGTCCGCATCGCTGAGCGAGTACAGTGCGTTGAGCTCGTAAAAGACTCCGGCAGGGCTCCCTATGGTGATCAGGCGCTCGACCTCCAGGTCTTTCTCCAGCGCCAACGTGTCTACCGCGGCGACACTGCCAAGACTATGCGCCAGAATGTACCGCGGCTTCTCCGCGCCGCGAATGGATTTCACCACGATCTCGCGGATCGCGTCGCCGCCACGCGGCGCCTGATACCGCACGATGTCGCCCACGACCGCTCCAATCGTCTCCGATTCCACCATTCGTTTGCGCTCGACGAACCCTGCCGCAAGCCACTGCGCGCCCCATCCCAGTGCGCCCGCGACCCGCTGCTTTACTTCCGCGACACCGCGCGAATCCAGCATCGTGGCGGGCTCGCCCGCCGGCCGCAGCAGGTCCACGATCAAAGTCAACCAGGCGCCGCGGAGTTCGTCATCCGGCACCGGCCGCGACGCGGAGAGGAGCCGGCTCGTAATCTCGGCGACAATCGCACGGGCTACTGTTGCGCGGAACCTGGTGGAATCGGAAGGCGCGCGTTGCACCGCCGGTAGAAATGCCGCGTCATTCGCCACCGTTGTTCGGGCAGGCTCCCATTCCGCCGACGCAGCGATTTCATCTAAGGCTTCGACCAGCGCCGGCGACGCGGCAACGGTCCGAATGTGCCCGGCCAGTTCCTGAATTTCGCTCTTGCCGCGCCCCGCGCCCGTAACCGGAAGTTGCTCCAACTCCCGCATCGGATCTTCGTAGAGAACGGCCCAGTCCTCGGCCGAAATGTCGCTTTTGACCAGGCCAACGCCGCGGTAATCGATCTCGCGCGGCAGGCAAAGTGGATCTTTCGGGAGATTCGCGCCCGCGTCGCCCCAGTAGCAGCGTACAGGCTTCAGCGTCTCCCCGCGCGCCAGGCGCACCTTGGCCGATGCCACCGCGAAAGTCGCATCGTACGCAGCCGCGCGGACGCCGGTGCCGTGAATCACGACCAGCGATCCCATTCGTAAAAGGTACTATACTCGCGAGGCGATTGGCGTTAGCTCGCGATACGCGCCGCGCGTGCGATGGCGTCTTCATACCCTCGCACCAGGTGATAGACGCACGCATCGAAGAACCGGCCCATGCGCATCGCCAGCTCTTCCTCCGCGTACAACTCCATCGCCGTCATGGCGAAGCCCTGCTCGTGCACGAAGCCGAGGATCTTCTCCTTCAGCAGGTGAAAGCGGAGCACCGCTTCGTGCAGCGGAATGTTTTCCTCAAAGCGCAAACGGCCGAGAACCTGAAACCGGCGCTTCATTTCCTCATCTTTACTCGCGGTCAGCAGGTATCCCAGATTCGACAGGATCTCGCGGCACCATTCGCGCAATTCCATATCGGTGCAACGCGCCAATCGCGTCATGTCCGCATGCTTGCGCACGTCGGCCGTCAAGCGCGCGGCAATCTCTTCCCAGTTCGATTCGATGAGTTGGACCAGTTTTGTGGATAGCATCGGCGTCTCGTCCCTTTGCGCGGGCGGCCGTGGGTATCCGCACCCACCGAATGAGTGAAATCCCCCGGTGGCCCTTCTTTTATTATCCCAGACCACTCTCGATTTGCACAAAGTGTGGCATTTAGCGACATTCAGGTCTGGATATCAACGTGCATCGTCCGCGCCCGATCCCCCGGCAGGAGATTGCGATGGAAAACGAGACGCTCACTATTACCGACAATCGGACCAACCTCACCTACACGCTTCCGATTCACCGCGGCACCATCCGGGCGATGGATCTCCGCCAGATCAAGGCCGGTCCGGACGACTTCGGACTGATGACCTACGACCCCGCCTACATGAACACGGCCTCATGCCAGAGCGCCATCACATTCCTGGACGGCGAAGCCGGCATCCTGCGCTATCGCGGGTACCCTATCGAGCAACTCGCCGAGCATTGCACCTTCACCGAGGTCGCTTACCTGCTGCTGAACGGCGAGCTGCCCACCATGGACGAGCTCGACGCCTGGAATATTCGCCTGATGCGCCATGCCTTCCTGCATGAGAACGTCAAGAAGTTCATGGACGGCTTCCATTACGACGCCCACCCCATGGGCATTCTCCTCAGCACCACCGCCGCCCTCTCCACCTTCTACCCCGAAGCGCGCGCCGGCGTGCTGGATGAAAAGTGCCGCCGCAAGCAGGCCACCCGCATCATCGGCAAAATGCCGACGCTCGCCGCCTACGCCTATCGCCACCGCCTGGGCCTGCCCTACATTCAGCCCGATCCCGAGCTCGGGTTCACCAAGAACTACATGAACATGCTGTGGAAGCGCACCGAACCCAAGTACGCCGCCAACCCAGTGCTGGCGCGCGCCCTCGAAGTGCTCTTCATTCTGCACGCCGATCACGAGCAGAACTGCAGCACCAGCGCCATGCGCGCTGTCGGCAGTTCGCAGGCCGATCCGTTCGCCACCACCGCGGCAGCCATCGCGGCGCTCTCCGGTCCGCTGCACGGCGGGGCGAATGAGGAAGTGCTCCGCATGTTATACGACATCGGCAGCAAGGACTGCATTCCCGGCTATATCGCGGAAGTGAAGGCAGGCAAGCGGAAGCTGATGGGCTTCGGGCATCGCGTGTACAAGAATTACGATCCGCGCGCCCGCATCATCAAGCACGTCGCCGAGGAAGTCTTCGAGGTCACCGGCCGCAACCCCAAGCTCGATATCGCCATCGAGCTCGAAAAGATCGCGCTCAACGACGAGTACTTCATCAAGCGCAAGCTGTACCCGAACGTCGATTTCTACTCGGGCATTATCTATCAGGCTATGGGCTTCACACCCGACCAGTTCACCGTGTTGTTCGGCATTCCGCGCAGCGTCGGCTGGCTTGCGCAATGGGAAGAGCTCATGAAGGACCCCGAACAGAAAATCGCGCGCCCGCGTCAGATTTATACCGGTCCGGCTCGGCGCGACTTCGTGCCAATCACGCTTCGCGGCGCGGAAAATCCCGAACTCGCTTTCGTGATGGCCTGAGGGTACAATCGCGCATGCCGATTATCGCCGCTCTAAGCTTGCTTGCGGTCGCCTGTTCGTGCCCTGCGCCCGCAGCGAACGAAGACGCCGCCGCCGGCCGCACTTCCCAATGGCGTCAAGACCTGGACGTTTTCGCCGCCCGTTTCCCCGCCGTCCACATCGATTTCGCCAAGCTGTGGGACCGTAAAGCTTTCGATGCCGCGATAGGGGCGCTGCGCGCGAACATCGAGTCGCTTTCCGATGCGGAAATCACACTGCGCCTCGTGAAACTCGTCGCCTCCGCCCACGTAGCGCATACACGTGTGGGCATGGCGCGAGTCCGGCAATTTCACCGGCTTCCGCTCACATTCACCTGGTTCTCGGACGGTATGGCGGTAATCGGCGCCGCGCCCGCATACCGGGAGGCAATCGGTACGCGCGTCCTCCGCATCGGCGCCCGCACCCCTGAGGAACTGCTCCCGGCCGTCGCGCCCTACGTCTCCTACGAGACCGATGCGGGGCTCCGTGCCGGCGTCGCCGAGCGATTGCGGACGGTCGAAATTTTACAAGCCGTGGGCGCGGCGCGCGCCGATGGCAGAGTCGATGTCACCATCGCCAAACCGGGCGGAGATCCGGTCACCCTAACCATCGGACCGGGGGATGCCGCCGCCCCGGCCCTTCTCGGCCTCTACGATACGCTCCATATTCCGGAGCCGCTGTTCCGAAAGAACGGCGGGCGATTCTACTGGTACGAGTACCTGGCGGACGCGCAGGCGCTCTACATTCAATACGCGACCTGCCAGGAAGACCCCAAACAGCCCTTTGCCGCCTTCGCTCGTGAGGTCTTCGCGTTTGCCGAATCGCACCCGGTGAAGCGCGTTATTGTCGACCTGCGTTTCAACGGCGGCGGAAACTCCAGAGTAATGGAGCCCCTGATCGACGGCTTCAAATCCCGCCCGGCGCTCCGCTCGAAGCTGGCCGCGCTGATTGGCCCTGAAACATTTTCGTCCGCCGTCATCAACGGCCTGCAACTTCAGCAGGTGTTGCACGCGCAACTTCTCGGCGAACCCGCTAGCGAAAAGCTCAACTCGTATGGCGAAGTGCGGGTGTTTGAATTGCCCAACTCCAAGCTGCAGGTGCAATACAGCACGAAATTCTTCCGGCTCGCAAACAAGGCGGGCGACGCCGTCTTCGCGCCGCGCGTGACGATTGCCCGTACGCTCAGCGATGTGCTCTCCGGCCTCGACCCTGTCCTGGAAGCAGCGCTCCAAAACTAGCACCGGCCACCTTGCGAATCAGTCCATTGGCCGCGAGTTTGCAACGAGTGTTACGCGGAGGGGAAGCAATCGAAATGCGTAAATACCTGGGCACTTTTATACTGAGCGCGTCTTTGTGCGTGCCGCTCACCGCGCTTTATGCGCAGGACCACGATCGCGACGACCATCAACGTCGCGACGACCATGAACGCAACCGGTCGGATCAGCGCTACTACGACACCGACCACAAGGATTATCACAACTGGAACGGCGACGAGGATCGCGCGTGGCACCACTGGCTGGAAACCAATCACCGCGACTATCACGATTGGGCCAAGGCCAACAAACGCGAACAGCGCGACTACTGGAAGTGGCGCCACGAGCATTCCGAGTGGCATTAGACCTGTACTCATACCTGTCTAACTGCGCGACCCGCGGCGGCGACCGGTCGGGAGACCGGTCGCTACCTGTCTACATTCCGCGGTCGCTAGAGGGCGGCACCACTCCTTTAAGCCGCATGTACACCGAAATGTAGCCGTACATTTCGCTGTCGTGATTTGTGTTGCGGATGAGGGTTCCGAGCTTGGAAGTCGGGCCGCCCCGTCCGCCGCGGCCTGCCATCATCTCCGTCGCGGTGGCGTCGCTCATGCTGTCCCAAGCGCCGTCGCAGGCTTCGAAGGATGCCTTCAGCGCGTTGACGATGTCGGCCTTGGCCGTCGCGGCAGCAGCCTGTTTCGGCTCACCTTTGATATTGCTGCACGTGCGGATCTGATTGGCGATGTGCATCATGCGCTCGCCGAAGGTCTGCATTTCCGGCGTAGGCTTAAACGAATAAGCGTCTTCCGGCATTTTTTCGGCGGCTTTGATGAGGTTGTTCTTCACCCCGTCGTAGGCGGCGCGCGATTCCTTGATAAGCGGATTCGTCTGAGCGGCGCAGCAACCCAGCGACAGGGCTAGTGCAAGTGCGTATCGATACATGCGTTGTGTCTCTCCTTCCCGATCATCATACACGCGCCGGGTCAAGGCAGGGTGACTGTGCGGCCGGTGCGTGCGGATTCCCGCGCGGCCGAGAGTATCTCAACGACGATCACATTGTTGTCGATCGAGCTCAGGCCGGCCGGCTTGACGGCGCCACGCGCGACCGCGATCAGGTATGAAATGCTGTCGCGGACGTCGGGCGGAAGCTCGGGAAGTGCGCGTTCGTGGTCCTCTTTATCTCCCGGCAGACGCACGCGAAGCTTGTCGCCGCCTGTCGCGATCGCGTACCCCTTCTCGCCGTAGACTTCCAGATCTTTTCGACTGAACGGCCAATTCCAACTGGCTTCGATGACGCCTTGCGCCTTCGGATATTCCAGCAGGATGGTGGCTTCGTCATCCACCTTCGGATAAATCGCCGGCTTGTTCGTCTGCGCGAGCGCGGTGACTTTCAACGGACGCTCGTTGTCCATCAGCCACGTCATCAGGTTGGCGCCGTAACAGCCAAAGTCGAAGAGCGCTCCAGCTCCGTTCCGCACGGGGTCGCGCAGCCAGTCGAGGAATTCAGGCTGAACGTTGATCTCTTTGGGGCCCTGATGGCCGTCCATCGCGACCATGCGGCGAATCTCGCCCGCGGCCTTTTGCTGATGCATCAGGGTCCAAATTTCGCCGTGGCTGCGGTACCAGGTGGTTTCATAATTGACGATTACCGGAACGCCATATTGCTCGGACGCGCGCTTCATTGCCCGCGCCTGCTCCACGCTTCTCCATCATCACGGTGATGTGGCGGCGCGCGGCGGCTTCCACGACCTCCGCGTGCGCTGCCGTATCAGTGAACGTGGCGACGGCCTCCGGCTTCACTTCGTCGAGCATCTTGCCGAGATCGGCATAGAAGAGGTCCGGCGCGAGATGGTAGCGCGCGGCGTATTTCGCACGCAGCTCCGGTTGCGGATCCCAGACTCCGGCGAGTTCGACGTCGTGGCGCTGAGCGGCGGCCGTCAGGAATCCCGTCACGTGTCCGTGATTGAGTCCGGCGATCGCAAGCCGCAGCGGCTTGGGTTGCGCCGCCGCAAGAAGCGGCAGAAGCGCTACGACGGCCAGCCTCATTTCTGGACCACGCTCACGTCGGTGATGTAGTAAGTCGGATCTTTGACGACGACGGTTGCATTGATCTTATCGCCGACATGCAGCTTGGCGAATTCCGCGTCGGGCTTCACCTGGTAATCCATAGTCATGGCATCCATCCAGTCGCCGATCTTTCCGGCGTCGACGGTGGCCACCTTCATAGTCGGGTCGAGTGACTTGATGGTGCCGGTCATGAAGTAACGTTTGCCGGCGTCTTTGGAGCCGCAGGCGGCCAGGGCGAGAGCGAGGACGAGGAGGAGGGCGGTGCGTCGGTTCATCACCTCACATCATCGCAGGAGGGCGCGGGCGGCGCTACCACGAACTTCGGGTCCGGTGAAGTTATGAGCTGCCGGGCCACCGCAAACATGGCTTGAACCGGCAGAAACATGCCGTGTGTTAACCTCCGGCTTGAAAGCTATGGACCGCGCGTTTCGTGACGGCTATCTGGACCTGGAGTTTCCCGTCGAGCCGCTCGGATCGGCGCCGCGCACCCTGTGGCGGGCCACGGTTCTGTACCTGCGGAACCTGCCGTTTCTGGCTGTGTTGACGCTCCTGATCGTGCTGCCGGTGAAACTGGCGATCGACTTCGTCGCCGAAGGAGTAACTGGCCCGGCAGCGTCAATCCTTTCAGGCGTCACGGACCTTTTCGTGCAGGCGCTGCTGGCGCCCGCGGCGATCTTCGGCATCGTTGTCGCGATGGCGTCCGGAAAACACCCGAGGTTCGGCGAGGCGCTCCGTTGGGGGCGCCGGCAATATTGGAAGATGCTGTGGAATTCGTTCAAGGCCGAGGTGACGATCGCACTTTACGCGTTACTTTTGATCGTTCCCGGCATCATAAAGTATGTGGCGTTGCTATTCGTGGAGCCGGTGGTTGCGCTGGAAGGCGACCTGACCGCGAACGCTCTGCGCCGCAGCGAGGAGTTGACCGCGGGCCGCCGCTGGCGAATCTTCGGCGTGCTTGCGCCGCTGGCGATATTCAACCTGGCGCTGAGCGCGCTCGCCCTGTATGGCCTGCAACGCGCGAGCACGCAGTGGTACCAGACGGCCGTTGCGGAAACGGCGCTGTCGCTGATCGACCTGTGGATCACGGTCGCCAGTTTGGTGATGTATTTGGGAATTGTTAAGGAGAAACAGTGGAAGTCACGGTAGACCATTTGGGTGCCGTCCAGTTTGAAATCCGGGCTCGCGGACACGTTGTTGTCAGCGATCAACCGGCCAGCAACAAGGGTTTTGACGAAGGAATGACGCCGCCGGAGTTGCTGCTGGCGTCGTTGGGCTCGTGCGCGGCGTATTACGCGGCCGAGTATCTGGGGCGGGTCGGGCTCGCGACGGCGGGGACGAAGGTGCGGGTCACGGCGGAGAAGGTGAAGAATCCCGCCCGTCTGGATCAGTTCCGCATCGAGGTAGAGCCTCCGGTGGAATGCACGCCGGAGCAGTTGAAGGGCGTCGAGGCGGCTGTGCACCGGTGCATCATCCACAACACGCTGACTCATCCGCCCGCTATTGAGGTGGCGGTGCAAACTTACATGTTGGCAAAGTAGGTACCGGTCTCCAGACCGGTACCAGGCGCGCGTCGCGCGCCTAACTGCTCAGTTAGCAACCGGCCTGGAGGCCGGTCGTTACACACGACAAAATTGCTTCGTCGAGCCAGAAGCGGTTTCGACCTCGGGCCAGGAAGCCTAAATGGCCTCCATGATCCGTAGCGAAGAGGTGAATGTTGGGATTGCGTTTCACCGCTTCGGCTTCGCAGATGGAGAACGGGGCTAGCGTATCGTCTTTCGCATGGATGAGCAACGCCGGTACTTGTATTCGATCCAGAAAGCCGAGGGCCGATTGACTGGCGTAATATCGATCGGCGGTGCCGAAGCCGAAAGATGGCGCGGTAATTCGCTCATCGATATCGAGGACAGAGCGGCAGCCTTCGAAATCGGCTGGCTTGTATCGACCGGTGGCGCACAGGCGGGCGCGCATGCGTCGAACGAAGCGGCGCTCATACAGACGGTTGTCCCATTCCGCGATTCGGCGGGCGCACAGGGCGAGATCGAGCGGGGCGGAGACGGCAATGACGCTGCGGAGAAGGCCGGGCCCGCTGTCGCCGAGTTCGCCGGCAAGTTTCAGGACGACATTCCCGCCAAGCGAGAAGCCGACTAAGTGCGCTGGACCTAAGTCGCGCAGTGCCGCGAGTAAGTCGGAAGTAAGCCCCGCATGATACAACGTTCCCGTGAGGTGCTCGGTGCCACCGCAGGTGCGCATGTGGAATCGATGGGCGGAAAAGCCGGCGTCGAGGGCGGCGGCCGCAAGACTCTTCATGTAGCCCGCTTCACCGGAACCTTCGAGTCCATGCACCATGACGATCTGCCCGCGCGCCTCGCCCGCCGGGTGCTGGGTTTCGATCAGCACCTGCGTGCCGGGTTCCGTCTTTAAGTACCGGCGATGCATAACCTGCGCGGATTGCGGGCGCGGCCAGAGATGAGCGGCGATCGTCTGCACGTGCGGATTGCGAAACAGCGGATGGAATTCCGGTACCATTTAGGTTTGCTTATGCGCGCAACGTTGCTTGCCCTGTTTTCCTTCAGCCTGTTCGCCCAGCCCGCGAATTTCACGATGCAGCGGTCGAAAACGCAAACGATCTCGCTTGCTCAATACCGCGGAAAAATCGTGGCGGTCGCCTTCATTTCGACCGAGTGTCCGCATTGCCAGGATCTCACCAAGATCCTCAACACAGTGGCCAGGGAGTACGCGCCCCGCGGCGTGCAGTTTCTGGAGTGCGCGTTCAACGAAGGCGCGGAGCGGACCGTCAAGGATTTCGTAGAGCGATTTGAGCCCCCCTTCCCGGTGGGATGGAACAGTCCGGCCGCGGTGCGGAGTTATCTGCATTACTCGATTCTGGATGCAAACTTCTTCGTTCCGCATATGCAGTTTCTTGACCGCGCGGGCGTGGTGCGGCTGGACGTGCCCGGCGAAGCCGATTTTTTCAAGACCCCCGAAGCGAGTATCAGGACGCAGTTGGAGAAGATGCTAAAGCCGGCTGCGCACGGTGCAGTGAAGAAATGACGGCGATGGTGTGCCGGATCTCGTCGTCCGTAGTGTAGAAATGCGGCGCCACGCGAATGCCCGCCTTCGGGCGATAATCCACCAGAATCTCCTGCCCGGCTAACTCTTTGGTGATGCGGTAGCCGTCCGGCACATCGATGACGACCGTGCCGCCGCGCAGTTTCGGATCGCGGACGGTGCGCACAGTCAGTCCGGCTTCATCGGCAAGATCCATGAGCAGTTGCGTCTGACGCAGCGAGTTCGCGCGGATCCGGTCCACGCCGACTTCGTTGATGATTTCGTAGCCGGAGCGGGCGGTGTACAGCGCCGGAACGTTGGGCGTTCCATTGAGGAATCGCCAGATGGAATCGGCGTATTTTTGAGGCCCGGCGGCGAATTGGAAGGGCTCTTCGTGCGCAGCCCATCCGGTGTAGGCGGGCTCGAGCTTACTCCAGAGGTCGCGGCGCACGTAGAGATAACCGGCGCCCGGACCGCCGCACAACCATTTGACGCTGCCACCGGTGGCAAAATCGAGATCGAGCTCGCGCACGTTCACCGGGACGGTTCCCGCCGACTGGTAGAGGTCGGCAATCACCATCGCGCCACACGCATGCGCGCGCTTCACGATGGCCGCGAGGTCCTGGACGTAGGAACTGCGGAAAGCGACGTGCGAGACGCTGACGAGTTGCGTTTCCTCGTCGATGGCATCGACGACGAGCTCTGTCGGGAGCGTGAAACCATCGGGCGAAGGCACGGGGACAATGCGCGCACCAAGCCGCTCCAGGCCGTGATAGACGTAATCGTTCGACGGAAAATTGAGGCCATCGGTGACGAGCTTGTTGCGGCGGCCCGACCAATCGAAGCAGCTTGCGACGATGGACTGGCAGACGGAGACATTCTGCTGCATGACGATCTCGCCCTCGGCCGCGCCGATGATGCGGCCGACCAGGTTGCCGATGGTGACCGGCATTTCCCACCAGCCCTCTTCCCAGGCGCGTATGCCGCGCGTGGCCCAGGCGTCTGTGTACTCGCGGGCGCGCGCGGCGGCGCGCTGCGGCATGGCTCCCAGCGAATGGCTGATCATGTAAGTGGTGTGCGCGAGGATGGGAAATTCCTTGCGCCATGCGAGCAGCGAATCCATAACTGTTAGGATACCTATTTCATGGCTATCGATCCTTCAGCGGCGATTGCGCCGACTGCGCGCGTGCATCCCGATGCGACGATAGGGCCCGGCACGCGCATCGCCGATTTTTGCGTGGTGGAGAGCGACGTCACCATCGGCGCCGGCTGCCTGCTGGAGCCATATGTGTATGTGAAGCGTTGGACCACGATGGGCGATGCGAACGAGATTTCCGCGGGCACGGTGCTGGGAACGGATCCGCTGGACAAGGGCTTCACGGGCGAGCGCAGTTACCTGCGGATCGGCAACGGCAACAAGGTTCGCGAGCACTACACGATCTCGCGCGGCACGGCGCCGGAGAGTGTGACGGAGATCGGCGACCGCAACTACATCATGACAAGCGGTCATATCGCGCACAACTGCCGGCTGGGCAATGACATTGTGGTGGCAAGCTGCTCGCTGCTGGCGGGATATGTGGAGGTGGAGGATCAGGCGTTCATTTCGGGCGGCGTGGTGGTGCATCAATTTTCGAAGATCGGCCGGCTGGCGATGATCGCGGGGAACACGCGGATCAATAGCGATACGCCGCCGTATTTCATGTATGCGGGGTACAACGTCGAAGCGAAAGGCTTGAACGTGGTTGGGCTGAAACGCGCGGGGTACAAGGCGAGCGACGTCAGCGTGATCAAGAAGGCATATCAGATTCTCTATCGCAGCGGGTTGAAGCTGGAGGAGGCGCTGGCGAGGATTGAGCGGGAGATTCCGACGCCGGAGACTTTGCATCTGGTGGAGTTCGTGCGGCAAAGCGAGCGGGGGATTTGCAGGGAGTAGCACATTCGAATCGCTCGAATAACGCGATCCTCGACGCGCTCGCTTCCCAGCAGAGGCAGGGCGAGACCTCGCTCACCGTCAGACTCGAACCCCACCTCATCCAGGATGCGATGAACGCACTCCAGGGTTACAGAACGTTGTTCGCTCCCGTAATTCCCGGTCTGACTGATACAGAGCCGATTTACGCAGTTTACGAATGGATGCAACAGGCAAACGCCAACCAGCAGACCATTTTGCTGTTGGTCGAATGCCGGACGATCGGAGTTCCGTGAGGCTCTCGGCCGGTTGCCGATTCGAAAGTCTTCGGAGTGGCGCTCTTTTGACAACCCAGATTTCTGGCAGCGCTATTTCGGCAGCGTAAACGATTCGAAAGTCTCTTGAGCAGCGCGTTTTCGCAATGACGCTGCAAAACGCGAGCTGATGAAAACTCGATGGGATAGATTAAACCTATGCAGAAGGAAACGTTGCTGGAGATTCTGAAGCAGAACGAATTTACAAGCCATTTTTCGCTTGGCCGGGTTACCGCGGAGAATGCATCGCTCAGATTGAATGACAACACAGCGTCGATTGGGTTCATATACCGGCATATTGGCGAAACGATGAATCTCTTTGGCGCGCTCCTGGGCGTACCAACTGACGTCAAGAATACTACGATGGGTCAAACGGACACTGGTCAGGGCGCTGACTTGGAATACAGCCGGGAGTTACTCTCACGGGGATACGGTGTATTGAAAGGCCTCATCGAGAACAGCGCTGATGAAGACTGGCTGAAACCGGTGGATACGCCTTTCTTCGGAACAGTTACCCGAATTCGATTATTTGCTCACGCTCTGTTTCACACGTCGAATCATGCAGGCCAGATATCGCTGACATTAGCGAGAGGAAGTAAGTAGCACGGCAGACGGGCTGCATCCATGAATGCGTCCACCGCCGGCGCGGTACAATCGCCGCATGAGGTGGGGCGTTCTTTTCCTTTTCGCCTTTGGGTTGTACGCCTCGGATATTCGCGTTGTGAACGCAGCCGATGGATCTTACGGCGCCGTCGCTCCTGGTGAAATCGTCACGATCTACGCTCCGGGCATGGGCCCGGACACAATGGCTCCCCAGCAGGTGGATTCCAGCGGACGCGTGGCAACCGAAATTGCAGGCACTCGCGTGCTTTTCGATGGCGTCCCGGCTCCGCTCGCATCTGCGATTCGGGGACGCATCGGCGCGGTGGTGCCTTACGCCGTAGCCGGACGGGAGTCGACGCAGATGGTCATCGAATTCGGCGGCGAGCGTTCGATTCCCATCAGGCTTCCCGTAGCCGCCGCTCTACCCGCGCTTTTCACGGCCGATGGCTCCGGCTCCGGACAGGCCGCCATGCTCAATGAAAACGGCTGCTGCAACTCACCGCGCAATCCGCAGATCCGCGGCGGCATCGGTGTACTGTACGCGACGGGCGAAGGCCAGACTGAACCGGCAGGCACGGACGGGCGCATCTGCTCGATTTGGCGCGGCGGCGGATGTCCCGCGCCCGAACTTCCGGTCTCCGTCACGGTCGGCGGGGCGCCTGCCGAGATCATCTGGAAAGGCGATGCTCCGGACACGGTCGCCGGCCTGCTTCAGGTGAACTTTCGAATCCCTGAGAACGCGCCCGCCGGCGACGCCGTTCCGCTTGTCCTCACGGTCGGAGGCGTTCACAGCCGCAACACCGTGACGATGGCGGTCCGCTCCGAAACACGACGCGTGCTGGTGCTCACCACCGGCGCCGAGCCGCTCGCACGAGCGCTCCGGCGCGCCGGCTACGAAGTGGAAACGCACGACGAGGGGACCCGTTTCGACCTCGCCATCGCCGACGTGTCGCGCACCAGCGCCGTACAATTGCTGCACGAGAAGTATGGCGACTTTCGTGTCATTGCGGTCACACCGGCGCTCGGCCCGCGCAGCCTTCGGGCGGCCGATTCCATGGGTGCGCAGGCGCTACTGCGCAGGCCGCTCTCATCCGCCGAAGTGGTCCGCCGCGTCACGGATATCGTGAAGGTGCGCGCCATGCCGTACGTCGCAGGGTCAGGAGAATAACGATGAACGCACCCGCAGTCGAATGCGAACAACTGCATCCCACGCTCGTGGTCTCCGACATTCCGGAGGCCGTGGACTTTTACGTAAACAAGCTTGGCTTCGTCCTGGGATTCACGTGGGGCGAGCCGCCGCGATTCGCGGGAGTCAACCTCGGCCGCGTCCAACTGTTCCTATCGAAAGGGACGCCTGTGCCGAGCCCCAGCAACGGCGCAGCCTTCTTCGTGGTGGGCGATGCCGACGCACTGTACGAGTTCCATCGCGCCAATGGGGTGGAGATTCCGGAGCCTATCGCCGACCGCGAGTACGGAATGCGCGACTACGCCGTCCGGGACCTGTACGGGTACAATCTCGCGTTCGGCCACAACCTGATGACCGGCGGGCCGCCGGTTGAAATCGAACGCGTGGATGTTGCGGTGCGGATCGAAAAGCGGCTCGCGGCCCTACTCGAAGATCTGGCGCGGCACAAGAGAATGAGCGTGAGCAGTTGCCTCGAAGAAATGATCTTGCACACGAACGAAGATGCCGGACCGCACACGAAATCTACTCTGCGGTACATTCAGGAGCTGAAGCGGAAGCACGGCATCGATTACGATTGCCACGCCAGTTACCGCTTCATTGAAAAGTAGCCGAGGTTAAATCGCTACCTCGCCCGTGCTGTTGCCGAAGCTCGCCACGTTCACTCCGAGCTTTCGCAGCATCGTCAGCAGCACATTCGCGTGCGGAGTTCCTTCCGGGCAGACGCGATGAAGGCTGCCCTTTAACGTGCCGCAAGCGCGGCCGGCTAAGAACAGCGGCACGTTCTTGTGGTTGTGGCTGTTGGAATCGCCCATGGAACTTCCGTAAAGCACCATCGAATGATCCAGCAGCGAGCCCTCGCCGTCCGGCGTCTCCGACAGCCGGCGCAAGAAATACGGCAACTGCGCCACGTGGTAGCGGTTCAGTTTCGCGAAATCCGCGATCAGCGACGGCACCTCGCCGTGATGCGAAAGCGTGTGGAACGGAGTGTCCACGCCGCTCTCCGCGAAAACGCGATTGCTGGTGTCGCGACTCATTTTGAAAGCTGACACACGCGTGATGTCAGCCGCGAACGCCAGCACCTGCAGGTCGAACATCAGGCGGACGTGCTCTTCCCACGAATCGGGAACACCCAGCGGCGCGGCGGCCAGTTTGCGTTCGCGGGCCAGGGCGTTGCGCCGCTCGACTGCCTCAATCCGCTTCTCCAGGGAACGGATTTCCGCGAGATGACCTTCCAGGCGCAAGCGATCGGCGGAAGGCAGGGCACGCTTCAAGCGAGTTGCCGCGGGAGCAGCCGCATCCACCACGCTGCCCCGCGTTCGACCGAACAACTGCTCGAACGCGATTCGCGGATTCGGAGTCATTGGCAGAGGCTGGGTAGGTGAAGCCCAACTGATGGTCTCCGAGTACACGCAGTTGTAATCGAAGCCGCATGCCTTCGGCATCGCGATGTTTTCGATGGAAAGCTGCAGTGAGGGCAGCCGTGTTTCCGCCGCCGTGTTCTGCGCGTATAACTGATCGACCGAGATTCCGGCGCGCACATCCGGTCCGGCGGTCTGCTTGGGGTGGGCCGCGGTCAGGAAGACCGCGCTCGACCGGAAATGGTCCGCGCCGCCTTCCAGCGGCGTGTACGGATCGGCGGGATGCGCGTCTGTGTTGCTGACGATTGTGAGGCAATCGCGAAATGCCGCGAGCGGCTCCAGCGTATAGGAGAGATCGAAATCCGTGCCCTCGCGCTCCGGACTCCAATAGTGCCGGCGCGCGCCCTCAAGGGTGCTTCCGGCCGCGCCGTGCACCATCTCGATACAGCAGAGGCGAGCCTTCGGCACGGCAGCGGTAAATCGCCGCGCGGTCTGCGCCGGCAGCATCGAATCCAAGAGCGGCAGGCCGAGCGCCACACCGGCGCCGCGCAGTACGGTCCGCCGGGAAACGTGTTTTCCGGAAATCAACACAACCCCCCCAGGCCGCGTGCCTCAAGTATATGCTCAACGCGCGCAGGGAAATTCCCGACCTCGTAAAATCCGCCGGGCGGCCGCGGCGCGTATACAAATCAGGTGGCTAGCGAATGGCGAGTGCGGCTATAATCCTGGGAGCGAACGAACGGACGGGGAACCCCATGCTTCCGCTAATACTCGCAGTTTTCGCGAAAGGCGACGGCGATCTGTTGGAGCGCCTGCAGCGGCGCGACCCGCAGGCATTGGGCGAGCTTTACGACCGTTACGGGCGCATGACATTCGCTCTGATTTTTCGCATGGTGCGCGACCGCGGCATCGCCGAAGACCTCACGCAGGAGACGTTCCTCCGCATATGGAATCGCATAGGCGGGTTCGATTGCGAACGCGGCGCCGTGGGCCCATGGCTGCTCGCCGTAGCCCGCAACCGCGCGATCGACTATCTGCGGTACCAGGGCAAACGGGCCGAAGCCACCGTTCAGTTGAACGAGACGGAACATCCCGGGCTATTCGCCGGCCTGCCCGGCGATCCGCTGACGCTGGATGCGGCGCGGCAGGTACAGCGTGCGCTGGCCGAACTTACGGCGCAGCAGCGGGAGGCCATCGAGCTGGCATACTTCGAAGGGCTATCGCAAACCGAGATCGCCGAAAAGATGGGGCAGCCCCTCGGCACGGTGAAAACGTGGATACGCCGGGCCCTGCAGCAGATGAGAGGCACGTTAGGAGGCGCGATCGCATGACCTGCGACGAACTTCGCCCCGACTACCTGCTCTATGCTCTCGGCACGCTGGAAGACCCCGAGCGTACGGAACTCCGCGACCATCTGGCGCGCGGCTGCGATAACTGCACGGCCGGATTGCGCGAGGCGCGAGCGTGGGCCTATGCGATGGGCAGCGCCGCGGAAGCGCCGGAGCCATCCAAAGCGCTGCGCAACCGAATCGTAGCGGCGGCCGGAGGCGCGCCTGAGAAACGAAGTAACTGGTGGGCCGTCCTGATGGCCGCGGCAGCTACCGCCGCGGCGGCCGCGGCCCTCATTTTCGTGCAAGCGCAGAATTTCCGCGGCGAGCGCGAGCAACTCCAAGCAGCGATAGAGCGAAACCGCACCGACGCTGCCGGGTTGCGCGAGATGCTGGCGCTCATCGAATCGCCGGAGACGAAAGAAGTCAGCTTCGGCCAGGGGAAGCCTGCGCCGCCGAAGGGACGCGTGTTTGTGCATCCCACCGGAGTTCTGCTGATCGCCAACAACCTGCCCGCGCCTCCGCAAGGCAAGGCATATGAAATGTGGATCATTCCTGCGGGCGGCAAAGGGAAGCCTGTCCCAGCGGGTGTATTTACTTCGTCCACGCAAGGCGAAGCGGTCCATCTTTTCCGTCCCGCGACGCCTGCCACCGCAACGGACGTAGTCGCCGTCACGCTGGAGAACGCGGCGGGCGTGGACGCTCCCACCTCAACGCCGATCATCGTAGCCCCGCTGCAGTAGCGCTGTTCCGAAAAACGGCCGGCATCGAAGGCGGCATTTCCCAACCATGACTGGTGTGTTTGTTCGCAGCCAACTATCCCACCAAATTATTTTTTGGCAGATAAATCCGACTCCGCCAGTGCGCGCGTACTCCCGCATGAAAGCCCAAATTTCCTGGGGGAGAAAAAATGAAATTACGCAGAACAATGTTGCAACCTATCCTTACCGCGGCCGTCGCGGCGTCTCTTGTGCAAGCGCCGCCGGCGTTCGGCGCAAGCCATCGTGAAGCGCCGATCACCGCACTGGACCCGAAGGCCGATATCACCGACTGGTTTGCCTTCGTCAGTCCCGAGCATCCCGACCGCGTGATTATGATCTTGAACGTCGACCCCTTCCTCGAGCCCTCGAACGGGCCCAACTACTTCCCGTTCGACCCCGGCGTGCTGTACGAGATGAAGGTCGACAACAACCATGACGGAATCCCGGACGTGACGTTCCAGTTCCGTTTCAAAACGCAGTTCACGAACCCCGGCGTCTTCACTGGATACGTGGGAGGCCTCGCCGGTATCCCGCCCATCACTGCGCTCACAGGCCCGGGCGCGGCCGGCATCAACCTCCTGCAAACGTACGAAGTCACCATGATCACAAACAAGATTCACGAGACGTTGAACAACGGCCAGACGCTGGTCGCTGTGCCGACGAACGTGGGACCGCGTACCATGCCGAACTATCAGGCGCTGCGCGATCAGGGCAGCTACACCCTGCTCAACGGAGTTCGCGTGTTTGCGGGCACCGTCGCCGACCCGTTTTTCATCGATCTCGGCGCCACCTTCGATTCGCTCAACTTCCGGCAGGCAGCGGGCGGCGGCGTGCTCAGCCAGGCCATCGATAGCGACGACACACACAACTATGCGCCGAATGCGCTCGCCGGTTTCAACGTGAACACGATCGTGCTGGAAGTGCCCATCACGATGCTCACCGCCGACGGCCAACTGCATCCGGCGGGCGACAAGAACGCGGTGATCGGCACGTGGGGCACCACGTCCCGCCGCAAACAGGCGGTGCTTCGCGGCGCTGCCGGTGCAGGCGCCTGGGCGCAAGTTCAGCGCATGGGCAATCCGCTGATCAATGAGGCGATCATCGGCACCGGTTCGAAGGATCGCTTCAGCATGGATTATCCGACCAACGATGCGCAGTTCACCAGCTTCTTCCTGAACCTGCTGCTCGCGAACATTCTCTCCAGCATCGGAGTGCCTGTGCCGAGCGGTCCGCGCACGGACTTGCTGCCGCTGGTGCAGTATATGGCGCCGATCTGCCCCGGTTGCACGGCGGCGGACGCCGGACCCATCGCGGATCTGCTGCGGCTCAATACGGGGATCGCACCAACTCCCGTGGTCAGCCAGAAACGCCTCGGCTTCCTGGTTGGCGACAATGCCGGCTTCCCGAACGGCCGCCGGCCGGTGGATGACGTGTTCGATATCGCCACGCGAGTGGTGAGCGGAGCGCTCGTCGATTCGAAGAAGTACGGCACGCCTCTCGGCGATGGCGTCAACACCGGCAGCGCTCGCCTGGGCACTACGTTCCCGTTCCTGGCGGCGGCCTATAGCGGGCGCGACAGCGCGCACTCCGGTCCCGGCCAGCCGGGCTGCACGTTCCAGGTCAACAACATCTGTCCCGTGAACTAATTGCTTGCGGGGCAGGCGCTCGCCTGCCCCGCTTGTCTCAAGAAAAGAGGAGCCAATCATGACGAAACAATTGATCACCATCATTCTGGCCGCTGTCCCGATGTTCGCGGCAACGCCGGCCGAGACCGCAATTGCGAAAGCGCAGCAGGAAATCGCGAAACGTCCCGATTACGCGCAGAACTATAACGCGCTTGCGATGGCATACGCGAGGAGAGCGCGAGAAACTTCCGACACCAACTTCTATACCAAGGCCGAGGACACGCTCAAAACATCGTTAGCACTGGCGCCCGATAACTACGAAGGGCTGAAGACGCAAACGTGGCTGCTGCTGGGGCGCCACGAATTCGCCAAAGCCCGCGAACTAGCCATGAAGCTCAACAAGCGCACTCCGGACGACGCAACTGTTTACGGGTATCTCGCCGATGCGAACGCAGAGCTCGGCAACTATGACGAAGCCGTTGACGCCGTGCAGTGGATGCTCAATCTGCGGCCCGGAAACGTTCCCGGACTCACGCGCGCCGCCTATCTGCGCGAGCTTCACGGCGATTTCGATGGAGCGATCGAAATGATGCAGCAGGCATTCGATTCGACGCCCTATCACGAGAGCGAAGACCGCGCATGGCTGCTCACGCAGATTGCGCATCTGCATCTCGCCGCCGGTCAATACACGGAAGCCGCCGAGTACGCTACCGGCGCGCTCGGAGTGTTCCCTGGTTATCACTACGCGCTCGGTACGCTGGCGCAGGTCCGCATGGCGCAGGGCCGATACAGCGAAGCGGCGGATCTCTTCGAAAAGCGCTACGCCGCCGCGCCGCATGCCGAGAATCTCTTCTCCGTGGGTGAAGCGCTGGAACATGCCGGACGCCACAACGAAGCAGCCAAGGCGTTCGCGCAGTTCGAACAGATGGCGCTCAAGGAAGCGAACATCGCGGACAATTCCAATCACGAGCTGGTGGCCTATTACATCGATTATGCGCATCAGCCGGGCAAAGCATTGCGCATCGCGAAGAGCGAACTGGAACGGCGTCACGACGCTTACACGCTGGACGCTTACGCATGGGCGCTGGCGGCCACGGGCGACGCGCAGCAAGCCGGCATCGAGATTCACAAAGCGCTGGCCTGGGGCTTGAAGGACGCCAAGGTGCTTGAACACGCTCACGCCATCGCCATCAGGAGCCTTCCGTGAGCTTCGCGCACGTTCTGTTCCTGGTGATGACGGTAATCTCCGGCCGCGTGGTTGACCCGCAAGGGCAGCCCGTAGCCGGAGCGGTGGTCCACGTTGACGATTTGGTCGCACGCACCGACGCGGAGGGCAAATACTCGTTGGACGCCGTGCCCGGCCTGCATTCGGTGACTGTGCAGGCCCCGGGGTTCGCGGATATCGCGACGAAGGTCGCCGTCCCGGACGCTTCGGTCAAGCTGGACCTTCGCTTCGAGCGGATCGCCGAAAGCCGCCAGAGTCTCGTGGTCTCCGCAAAATCCATGGAGCCCGGCATCGACCTGCGCAACTCCGAGGTGTACAACAAGAGCCTCTTCACGCGCGACGACCAGATGTTCCAGCAGCTCGATTCCGGCATCGACGCGGGCCAGCACGAGGGCGGAGGGAAGAGCGTCGAAGTTCGCCGCTTCGGCTTTAACCTGGATCACGGCGGCGTGAACGGCGGACTCAAGGTGATGCTCGACGACGTGCAGCAGAATCAGGGCACGCAGGGTCATGGACAGGGCTATCTCGGATCTCTCAAAACACTCAGCCCTGAGCTGATTGAAGGCGTGACGGTCATCAATGGACCGTTCAGCGCGGAGTACGGCGATTTCAGCGGTCTCGGCGTGGTGCACATTCGCCAGCGCGAATCGCTGCCTGACGAGATCACGATTCGCATGCAAGGCGGCAACTTCGATACGGCGCGCGGCTTCGTTGCGTTCAGTCCGGAGCTTCAGCACGCCGACGCTTACGCCGCCTACGAGGGCTCTTACACGAACGGCCCATTCCTGAATCCGTTGGGCTACCGCCGCGACAATTTGAACGGCAACTACACTCGGGAGCTCGCGCACGAGGCTCGCCTCGGCTTTCGCTTCATCGGCGGGCGCAACACGTTCTCCTCATCGGGCCAACTGCCGCTCGACCTGGTCAACGCCGGCACGCTCGATCGATTCGGTTTCATAGACCCCACCGACGGCGGCAGCGTCCACATGGGCACTCTTTCCACTTCATACTCGCGACCCATCGGCAGTGGCGACGCATTCCATGCCGATGCATTCGTCTCCCGCTCGCTGTTCGATCTCTATTCGAATTTCACGTTCTACCTGAACGACCCGGTTCACGGCGATGGAATTCAGCAGCATGACTCGCGGCTCGCCGACGGGTTCAACACGCAGTACTCGCACACGCATAAGCTCTGGGGCGCGAGCGGCGTGCTGCTGGCCGGCAGCAACTTCCATGACAACCAGATCAACGTCGACCTGTATCCGCGCGACGGGCGAGAGCCGCTCGGCGTCGCCACGCGAGCTTTCGCGCACGTCACCAACACCGCCGGCTATGTGCAGGAAACCCTGTCTCTCCTAAAGGGTCGTCTGCTGCTGAGCAGCGGATTTCGATATGACGAGTTCCGGTATGGAGTCCGTTCCGAACAGACCCAGTGGGCCGGCCGCTCGCAGGCCAAGGCCTCGGCGACGTTCCGCCCGGCGGCATCATCCCCGCTCTCGCTGCATCTGAACTACGGTCGCGGGATCAACAGCATCGACGCGCGTGGAGTGGTGGAGCGGCCCGACCTGCCGCGCCTCGCGACCACGGACTTTTTCCAGGCGGGCGCAGCCCTTAACCGCGGCCGCTTCTCGGCGGCTATCGACAGCTTCCTCATCGACCATTCCAACGAGATGGTGTACATTCCGGACGACGGATCGTTCGAGTTCAAGGGTCCGAGCCGCGCCTACGGTTACGAAGTGAAATCGTCGTTTGCGGTGACGCACCGTGTTTCGCTGAACGGCGGCATCACGAAAATGCTGAACGCATTCTATCTGGGCGGCGACCATCGCGTGTACGTCGATAGCGCTCCGCACTTCGTCGCCAATGCGGCTCTCACTGTGGCGGCGTGGCATGGCTGGAGCGGATCGCTGCGCATGCGCGCCATCAACCACTATCGCCTGGATGGCAGCGACCCTTCGATTGTCGCCTCAGGACACACCGTCTTCGATTTCGCAATGACGCGTCAGATCCGCCGCGGCATGGAATTCAACTTCAGCGTGGACAACTTGACGAATCGCGACTATTACGAAACGCAGAACTATTTCGAGTCTCAAACCACGCCGCAAGCGCAGCCTCTGTATCGAATACACGGCACGCCCGGGTACCCGCTGAGTGCGGTCGCCGGCATCACATTCCGGCTGCGTCCGAAATCGTAGCCGGCCGGCCGGTATTAGAACACTTTCACTCGAAGATATTTTTGCGGATGCGCGCGGAAATCGCTTAACGTGCTCCCGAATTCGCGCGCCATTCCATTCAGCCTCTCATACAGATCGGTGCCTTCCATCATCGGAGTCGCGTTAAAGCGCTCGACGCTCTGCACGAGTTCGGCGACGGTCCGGTTCCATCCCGCATACAACTCGTCCGACTGCATGAACGGGCCGGAGCCGAGCTGCGCCACCGTGGTACGCAGATCACTCACGGTTTTCATCAGGCTTTCGTACTCGGCGGTATCGCGCAGCATCGGCCCCAAACTTCCCTGCCCCGATTGCATAATCGCGAGCTGCTTATCGAGCGCGACAATGGGGTCGCGGACCTGCTTGTACAGGCGGTCCGTATACAAGGCATCGCCGAGACTCGTAGTGGTGCTCACGGCACTGTGCATCGCGCGCTCGATCTGTTGCACGCGATTCAAAACATCGCTATACATCTGATCGCCCTGGACGAATTGTCCGAGAGCGGATTGCCCGTGCTCGATATCGCTCAGCACGGCGTCGACGGCTCGCAACTGCGCCTGTAAGGCCGGCACATCGACGCTCTTCATGATATCCGTCGGAGGTTTAAAGCGAAGCTCCTGGCGCGCGGTCAGGTGCCCGGCTTTCGTCCCGCTAGTCACGTCGACGAACTTGTCGCCGATCATGCTGTCGCTGCCCACTTCGGCGTACGAGTCTGGCGTCAGGCTTTCGAGCCGCTGGTTTTCGATGCGCAGGGTCAGCTTCACGGTGCGATTCGGATCGGCGTCCCGTGTGAAGTCAACGCTCTCCACTACGCCGACGTCGATGCCGTCAACGCGGACCGGCGAGCCAACTCCCAGACCGGTGGCATCGGCAAGGTACAAGTAGATGCTGGATTCATCGCGGAAGAGGGTTCCTCCGGTCATCAGAAAGGCCAGGGTGAGGAAGATCAGCACGGCTACGGCGGAGACCACGCTCACTCGAAATTTCGCCCACCGAACTCGCGGAGCTCCCGGCATCTCACCCGAATTCTACCAGTAGGCGGCGCCGGCTTCGGGCGCGCCCCAGCCCCGCAACCTCGGAGCACTTCCCGGGTTACAATAGATACATATGGAATCAATTGGAATGCCTGAGCTTTTGGTGATCCTGGGCGTCGCCGTTCTTCTCTTCGGCGGCAAGAAGATCCCGGAAGTCGCTAAGGGCCTCGGTGAAGGAATCCGCAATTTTAAGCACGCCATGAAAGGCGAGCCCGATACCAAGGAAGTGGAGAAGGCGTAAGCCACTGCTTCCAGGGTGAAAATCCGAGCCCGCAAGTTCGACGGCCGCTGCGCCAAGCACAAGCGCTACAACCCCGCCGTCGATGGTCCCGGAGCTATCAGAGGCGCCTGCCCCCGCTGCACTCTCCTCCTCGAGATCTGGCAAACGTCCTTAACCCTCAATCAACTGATTCGCAAATTCAACCCTTCGCACGACGACCTGCAAAGGCCCCCGTCCGTGCCTGGGCCAGACCCGCGCCAGCTAACTCTGCTCTGAAGCCGGCTTCTCACGCGACATCAGGGCGTGTAGCGCAAACGGCACTTCGTCCGGATGCGTCGCGCACCAGGCAACGATGCGTTCCAGCTTGACTGCGTCGTCGGCGATGGAGCTGATCTCCATCAAATCCGTTTCAATGGTCTCGGCGTCCCGCATGCCACCAGCATGACACAGACTTACTTCGCGCTGTACCCCTGCCACAAGTACTCGAGCGCCTCGCCGAGAGTCTCCCGCTTCACCGCGCCATCCGTGTGCCCCGCATTCTTTGCGAAGACGAACTGGTAGTGGTAGCCTTTCGCGGCCAGCGCCTTCGCCATCAGCTCATTGGCTAACACCCAATCGTGCATATTGTCCCGCATGACGTTCGGGTTTAAGAGGTCGCGATCCCCCACTTCCATCCAAATGCGAATCGGCTTCTTGGGCGAATTGGGCACGAGGTGCTCGTGGAACTCCCATGCTCCGTGCGGCGTCTCGGCATTCGGCGGCCACTGCTGATTCACGAACGTCCCTGAATAGCTCAGTACGCGGTGATACCACTCCGGGTGGTACCACGCCATCGCCAGCGCGCAGGATGCGCCGGAGCTGCCGCCCATGGTCGCCCGACCGTCCGGGTCCTTTGTCAGCTTCACGTTGTAATTCTTTTCGACAAGCGGCAGCACCTCCGTTTGGACGAACTCCGCGTAACGCCCGGACATGGTGTCGTACTCCAGACCTCGCTGGCTGCCCTGCGCATCGCCGCCGCCGTTATGGATGGAGATGCCGATCATCGGTGGGACTTTCTTTGCGGCGATCAGGTTGTCCAGCACCGTGAACAGCAGTCTGTCCGGACCATCCTGGCCTACGATGAACGGAGCCTCCGTCCCTGGCACATACTGCTTGGGAACGTACACGGTGATCGACCGTGTATACGGCGCGGGATGGCTGGTGGTGACGATCAGCTTCGCCGGATCGTTCGGGTCCGGAGTGCCCAGCGGACCGGGATCGCGCACAATGCCCGGGTAAATTTTGCTGTCCGCGGAGTGCATATCGAAGCTGCCAACTGTCCCCTGTGGCACGTCCTCATGCACCGTCGCTTCGGGTGCGGGTGTGTGCGTCGGGCCCAAAATGAAGTTTCCATCGGCCGACGGCGGAGCATTCTCCCCGTCGGGCAACTCCTTCGCATCGACGTAGCCGGGAGAGTGCGGATCGCGCGTGGGAGGCGTGGGACGCTGCGCGAGCGCGCAAGCGACCAGCAGGGAAAGGCAGGCGGCAAATCGTTTTCTGGGCATCTAGAGAATCCTATCGCGACGGCGGGGGCGTCCGCATCAAGAACGAAATCTCGCCCACTTTATAGAGTGCTTTCCCGTCCTTTACTTCCGACGGTTTGATGTCGCCTGCGCGCACGGCCGCAAAAGCCTCGGCCAGGCGCGGCAACACGGAAGCGTTCGCGACGGGCACGTTGTGCGCGCCAAGCACCAACTTTACCTGCGGCGCGAGTGCGGCGAGACGCCGGACCGAAGCACCGTAGGCATCCAGATTCGTCTCGGGGCGGTACAGCCAGATCGCGGCGGGATAGTAGGTATCGCCCGTGAAGAGCAGACCGTTCGCACGGTCGAAGAGGCAGATGGCGTCCGGCGTGTGACCGGGCGTCGCAAGAATTTCCAGCGTGCGGCCGCCGAGATCGAGCTTGTCGCCGTCGTGCTTGAACGCGGCGATCTTCCAGGGCCGCGTGGCGTAGGCGGCGCGGTCGAATCCCGCGGGAAGTTTGCCGCAGATGTCGTCCGGCCCGATCTCAGCTTGCGCGTCGGCTTTGGAGCCGCGGGCGTTCATGCGCGTGAACTCCGTGTCCATGCCGTAAACGGTGTCGAACTGCCAGTTGCCGCCGACATGGTCGTCATGCGTGTGCGAGTTAAGGACGGCGATGGGTAGCCGGGTGAGTTCGCCGGCGAGCTTCTTCAGATTGGAAATGCCCATGCCTGTGTCGAATAGGAGCGCGGATTTGGCGCCGGTGATGAGATACCCGATGGTTTCCTCGGATTGGTGAGGCTCATAGATCGCCATCACGCCCGGAGCGACGCGGTACACCTCAAACCAGGGATCGCTGACGGCAACGCGCTCGAGAGCGCGGTATGCAGGCCGGGGTAGGGCCTTGCACCAAGCGGGAACGTTCTGGGCGAACGCAGAGGTGGTGAGGATCAGGGGAAGGAAGAAGGCGCGCACTCAGCGATTATGACGCAGTGTGGGAGAAGAATTATTGGCCGCCGATGAACGCCGATAACACAAGAAAACGGATTTCTGTTTTATCGGCGTTCATCGGCGTTCATCGGCGGCCTAATCATCTAGTCCGCTCGCGCCAGCGCCCTTCCTACGATCCACATCTTCTCCCATACCGGCAGCCGCACTCGCCGCGCAAACACGTCGAAGCGGCATCCTACGATTCTGTCCAGCAGCCTTGAATAAATCGCGATCAGCGCCCACAGACTCGGCCTGCTCCTGGGATGGATCAGGTCCAGCAGCGGCGCCGATTCCTGATAATAAGCCCGCGCGCGCGCCGCTTCGAATGCCATAAACTCCATCACGCGCTCGCTTCTCTGCCCTGCCAGCAAGTCCGCTTCGCTGACCCCAAAACGACGCATGTCCTCCGCCGGCAGATACACACGGCCGCGTTCGCCATCTTCCTTCACGTCCCGCAGAATGTTGGTGAGCTGAAACGCGATCCCGCACTTCTCCGCCAGCGGCAGCGCGCTCCGCGTATCGAAGCCGAAGATGTGGATGATGGTCAGCCCCACCACGCTGGCCACCTGGTAGCAATAGCGGTAGAGCTCCGCGAACGTCTCGAAGCGGCGCGGCTCCAGATCGCCCGCAACGCCATCGATCATCGATTCGAAGTACTCGTGCGGAATGCCGAAGCGCCTTACGGTGTGATGAAATGCCGGCCACACCGGGTGTCCGCTATACCGGCCCAGCATCGCTTCGCGAAACTCCGACCGCCACTTCTCAATGGGCGCGCGCGACGCCCCGGGCTCATCGCTCAAATCGTCGCAATACCGCATGAATGCGTAAATGGCGCACATTGCCTTGCGCTGCTGCCGCGAGAGCAGCATGAACGAATAGTAGAAGTTTTTCGCGCGGCTGCGCGCCACCCGCTTGCAGTAGGCGTAGGATTGATCGACAGCGTTCATGCCGCGCGCCTAAACGCCACCCGCGTGACGGATGCCAGTAGCAATGACACTCGCTCCGCCTTCCCTATCGCGGGCCGGGATGCCAGTACGTCATAATGGCGCCGCTCGATTTTTTTCAGCACGCGCAAGCCGCCGCGGCTGAACAGGTCCAGATCGAGGGCGAGCCGCCGGTCCACCATCTCCACCAGCGGCAATCCTTCGAGGAACAACTCCCGAGCTTTCTGCACTGCCTCGCGCATCGCCGAGCCGAATGCCGGAGTGAAGCGGCGATCGAAAATCTCGTCGACGCTGGAACCGTGGCGCCGCAGCACTTCCAGCGGCAGATACACGCGGTCCTTCAGCAGGTCAACCGTGACGTCCTGCCAGAAATTTGCGAGTTGCAGTGCAGTGCAAGTGGCATCGCTCAGCTTCTGCCGCTCGTCATCGGAATAGCCGCAGAGATACAGCACCAGCCGCCCGACCGGATTCGCGGAACAGCGGCAGTAGCCGAACAACTCGTCCCAATCGCGATACCGCGTGACGCTCTGGTCCTGCACGAATGCGGAGATGAGGTCCGCGAACGGCTGCTTGGGAATCCGGTAGCGCTCCACGGTCGGCGCGAGCGCCGCGAATACCGGATGGGTGGCCCGGCCGGCGTACATCGCATGAAGCTCCGCGCGCCACCACGCCAGCAGCCGCAAGCTCTCGGCACGGTCGCCGATCTCATCGCCCAGATCGTCGGCCCACCGGCAATATGCGTACACGTTATAAAAATCCTGATGCAGCCGCTTGGGAAGCAGGAAGCTCACCACGTGAAAGTTTTCGTAGTGATGGGTGGCCAGCCAGCGGGTGTACGCCTGAGCCTCTTCCACCGAGTAACGCCGCTCCATGGCTTCGGGAGAACGGACAAACTCCGCAGGCCCAAGCTGGGCGATAGAGGGCCGCGCGGTCATGCGACTACGGCAGAATTGCCGTTTTCAAATGGCCGTTATGGCTCATCAGGTGGCGCATCACCTCGAGCAGGTTCGCCAGCGGCTCTTCCCGGTTGACGAAGAAGCTTGCGGCGATATGGCCGGCGCACACCAGGTCCAGCGCCTTCTGAATGTATGCCGGAGTGTGGTGAAAGCTGGCTTTGCAGGTGATTTCGGAGTAGTGCAGCAGCGCGGTATCAATATTGACGTGCGTCTCGTTCGGGCAGCCGCCGAAGAAATTGACGGTGCCTCCGCGGCGGACCATATTCACGGCCCATTCCCAAGTCTGCGGCTTGCCCACCGCTTCGATGGCGATGTCCACGCCGCGCCCGTGAGTCATGGCGCGAATGGCGCGCACCGGATCGTTATTATCGTCGCCCACGATCAACTCGTCCGCACCAAGCGCCGCGGCGCGCTCGAGCTGCGTTTTGCGGCGGCCCACTGCGATCACGCGGCAGCCGCGCAGTTTCGCGAGTTTGACGAACATCAGACCGATCGGTCCGAGGCCGGTGATGGCGATGGTATCGCCCGCTTGCGGAGAGGTTTCTTCAAACCCGCGGACCACACACGCCAGCGGCTCAATGAGCGCCGCATCGTGATAGCCCACATGCGCGGGAATGCGATACGTGTTGCGCTCCACGATGCGAGCCGGAATCCGGATGTACTCGGCGTAGGCGCCGTTATTGAAGAGGAGGTCTTCGCAGAGATTTTCCAGGCCGCGCTTGCAGAAGAAACAGTTCTCGCAGGGCGCGGAATTCGCCGCCACCACTCGCTGGCCCACTTTGAATTTTGTGACGCCGCTCCCCACGGCCACCACATCGCCCGCCAGCTCATGACCGAAGACGGCCGGGGGCACGATCATGCGCGCGTGATATCCACGGCGGAAGACTTTCACATCCGTGCCGCAGGTCAGCGCCACCTTCACCCGGACAAGAATGTCTCCGCTCTCGATTGTCGGAACGGCTACCGGCTCTACCTGCAAGTGCTCCTTACCGTAAAGCACAGCCGCCATCATCTGGCTATTCACTATGCGACCTCTCCTGGTACAACCCCATGACCGTTCCCCGCTCCACGGAACGAGGCCTGTGCGCCGCCGGGCGCATTGCCGCCCTGCCAAGGGCTATGTGGCTGAACGATTATTTTCAACGATTTAGGTCCTGGATGCAATGCCAATTCAAATCCTGAACGGATTTTAACCAAGGGTAGTCGATGCGAGATCAGTTCCTCCAAAGGCAACTCACCGCCAAACACAAGATTCGCGGACTCTGTTTGTAAGTCTATAGAAGCACTATAGCACCCGAAAAGCTTCCGTTCACCCGCACAGATGTCCGCGCCGGAGGCTTCGATTCGCTCTGCCGCCGAAGTTTGCGCGAAAAGCAATATTCGCGATCCCGGCCGCGAGCACCGAATTGCCTGCTCCACGATGCCCGGAGCGCTCGCCGCAACAATCACCAGGTCCGCGCCGCGCCCTTCTGTGAGCTTCTTGGTTTCCGCCGCCAGGTCCATGCTCCGGGCATCCCAGGCGAACTCCGCGCCACAGCGCCGCGCCAGGTCCAGCCGTTCGCCGATGGTATCGGTGGCCGCAATGCGCGCGCCTGTGCGCTTTACCAGCATGGTAAACATCAGGCCGATGGGTCCCTGCCCCATGACGACAACAAATTCATCCGGCTGAGGATCGCACTGCACCACTGCCTTCAGGCACGTGTTCAGCGGTTCCACCAGCGTCGCACGTTCGAACGATACGCCATCCGGAATGCGCTCCACGCCGCGCTCCACAATCCAATCCATCACCCGCACATATTGCGCGAAGCCACCACCGGCGGGCTCAAACCCCGCTGTGATTCCGACGCGCTTGTACACCGGGCATTGGGCGTAATTCTTGCGACGGCAGTAGAAACAGGCTCCGCAGGGAATGTGATGAAAGGCCACTACGCGATCGCCGGGACGGAACTTCGTCACCCCTGAGCCCACCTTGGCAACCACTCCGGCCGTTTCGTGGCCGTAGATACGCGGCGGCGCCAGCAAATTGTGCTCGATCTTCTTCAGGTCCGTGTGGCAGATGCCGCAGGCTTCCACGCGGATGAGAATCTCGCCCGCACCAATTTCCGGCGTCGGGATCTCTTCCACTTCAACCAGGCTCTGTCCACGATAGACGGCCGCCTGCATGGTCACCGGTATGGCACTTATCTCAGAATCGGCAATTGGCAAAAAAATCTCCAAGCGCGCGCGCCGCCCGCACACACCTCCCGCGCAGTCGAATGAGTTCAGGTACACGGGGAGTCGGATGGCGCAACGCTCCGCTCAAAAGTACAATTGTATCGAAGTGGCCGTCGCTTCGCAGGGCCTTGTTGAAATCATTCGCCAAAGTTTCGTCTGCCAGGTCCGTCACCGCTTTGACGCAGTAAAACGGTAAACCCCAGCGCGCCGCGCGCTCGGCCGCTGCCGCCGCCTCCATTTCCACTGCAATTGCCCCGGCAGAGTGCAGTTTCAAGCGTTCCTCGCGCGATCCGGCGACATAGTCCAGCGTGCGGACCAAACCACGATGCGCCGGCGGCCCGCTGACCGGCAAGGATGCGTATCGTTCACCGTCCCGTTCGACGGCGGTCGCGACCACCAGGTCCGCAATCCGCAGTTCCGGCGAAACGGCGCCGCAGAATCCCGTGCTGACGATCGCCTCGGGCTTGAACATATCCCGCACTGCCTCAATGGCCGCGCCGGCACGTTTCCGCGTGGCGCCGTTGGCGGCAAACAGGAACTCGTTGCCGCCGATCCGGCCCGAGCGCGCCCAGTTCACACCCAGGCCGCGCGGACGCTGCACATCCTGCGCGCGCCGGACGATCTCGGGAAACTCCATCGGCTCGGAAGCCACCACCAGGAAGCGCGCCATCTACCTGGCCGCCTTCCCCTGAAACCACTCCACCGCGCGCCGCAGACCGACGTCGGCCGGTCCGGGTTCGAAGCCCAGTTCGCGCCGCGCCTTGTCGTGAGAGACCCACATCTTCTTCCTGGCCATGCGCACAGCTTCCATGGGCACGCGCGGCGGGCGGCCGGTCACCTGAGCCCAACCCGTGCTGAACACGCCGGCCATGTAAGCCACCCCGTACGGAAGTTGCACGCGGGGAGCTTTGCGGCCGGTGAACTGAGCGAGTCGCTGCAGAATCTGCGCCAGTGTGAGATTCTCGCTGCCCAGAATGTAGCGCTCGCCTTGCCGCCCGCGCTCGCAGGCCAGCCAGTGTCCCTCTGCGCACTCCGAAGCGTCGATCACGTTGAGACCGGTATCGATGAAGGCAGGCATGTCGCCATTCAGGAAATCCAGAACAATTTTGCCGGTGGGTGTCGGCTTCACATCGTGGTCGCCGATGGGCGCCGTGGGATTCACGATAACGATGTCCTGACCGGCGGCTGCAAATTCGAGCGCCACCTGTTCGGCGAGGAATTTCGACCGCTTATAGTCGCCGCTCATTTCCTCGAGCGTGACCGGCAGTGTCTCATCGCCGATTCCGCCGGGAGGGACGCCGATGCAGCCGACAGTGCTCGTATAGACCACACGCCGAACTCCGGCGCGCTGAGCGGCAGTGAGGATGTTCCGCGTGCCCTCCACGTTGCTGGCGTACAATTCGCGCGGATCTTTGGCCCAAAGCCGGTAATCGGCGGCGGCGTGAAAAACGTAGTCGCAGCCGGCGACGGCGCGTTGCAGGCTCGCAGGATCGCGAAGGTCGCCCGTGGCTATCTCAACTTCGAGATCATTGACTTTGGATCCCGATCGGGCGAGGCAGCGGACCGCAATCCCTTGCTGCTGGAGCACACGAGCAATATGCCAGCCCAGAAATCCCGAGGCCCCCGTTACCAAGGCGATCATGAACTCTCACCCTAGCACGGGTACTCGGCAATCAACCTATTTTGCAATCAGCGCGGGCCAGTTGAGCACGACGTTCAATGTGGTCGCCGGCTTCTCGGCAGGCGGCACGTTCACGAGAAAGCGCTTCCCGTCCGCCGTAACCGTCCAGCGATTGCGTCCGGAGCCGGCCATTCGCGATTCAAACAGCGGATGCGGCACACCGGGGACGATGGCTCCATTCTTCTCAGAAATGTCGACCGCCATAATCCGAGCCAGAGCCGCCCGCGTCGCATAGAACAGCTCCTTACTGTCGCCGCGCCACTGCGGCTCTATTCCTCCGCCGGTGGAGATTACCCATTTTCCTCTCACACCCGCCTCGGTCAGCGCACAGATATAGACCTCGTTCTGGCCGGTTTCATTGGAACTATATGCGAGCCAGTGCCCGTCCGGCGAGAATCGTGCCTGGTCCTCGACTGACGCGGTTTCCAGGAGAGGACGCGCCTGATGGCTGGCGAACGAGTAGAGCCAAAGGTCCAATCCCCTTCCCGGAACGCTGACGTTAAAGGTGGTCATGGGTTCACCAGTCCTCGCGATTCTATCAAACGCGCAACAGCTTGGGCCGCGCGACTTAACTTAAAACTGGCTCTACGCCGCAGGCTGAATCGCCTTTCGATACACCTTTTACCGCTTCCTTACGGTCGCGGCTCCGTTAGCAGAATCAACTACATACGGAGCCGTGACCGTAAGGGAGCGGTAAAAGGTGCCGGGGATGCGAGTGCGTTTGAATGCGGAGAAAAAGCAATTCGATATTTTTTCACAGCCCCGTAAGGGCCCGTAAGGGAGCGGTAAAAGGTGCCGGAAATTCGAGTGCGTTTTGAAGTCGGCGTAAAAGCAACTCGATTTTTTCACACACCCGTAAGGGAGCGGTAAACGCTGGCGGGCATACGGAAGCAACTCGATTTTTTCACAGCCCGGAGCCGCAACCGCGGCGCCAATGCTGCTTACCGCAGCATCCACATCAGGGTCTTGAAGTTGTCGGTGAACTTGCCGTTGATGCCGAAAGCTGCCGAAGGCTCAAAGCCGCAGTGCATCATGCAATGCTCGCACCGCGGATCGTTGCCCGGGCCGTAGTTCTCCCACGGCGTCTGCGTCATCAAATCTTCGAAGGTCTTGTAGTGGCCGTCGGTGATCAGATAGCACGGGCCTTTCCAGCCTTTGATGTTGTAAGTCGGATTGCCCCACGCGGTACACGGCAGTTCGCGCTCTCCGCGCAGAAACTCCATATATACGGGCGTCTGCCGCACGTTGTACTTCCTGGCGATGCGGTCGAACTCACGGAACTTCTCGTGAATGTCGTCCTGCGTCATGAAGATTTCCCGATCGTCTACCGCGGAGTAGCCGTAGGCCGGCGAAATCTGGTGACCATCTACATTGAACTGCTTCAGATACTCGAAGAGCTCTTCGATCTCCGCCATATCCGTTTCTTTGTAGACCGTCGTGTTCGTGCAGACCAGGAACCCGGCGTCCTTTGCCGCTTTGATTCCCTCAATCGCATCCTTGAACACGCCCTGCTTCTCGACAGCCAGATCGTGATTTTTCTCCATGCCGTCGAGATGCACATTGAAGTAGAAGCGTTTGTCCGGCGTAAATTCCCTCAACCGCTTCTTGATGAACATGCCGTTCGTGCACAGAATGATGTGCTTATTCCGCTCGATTATCCCGGCCACCAACTGGCCGATCTGCGGATACATCATCGGTTCACCGCCGCAGATGGAGATTATCGGCGCGCCGCACTCGTCCACCGCCGCGAAGCACTCTTCCAGCGGCACGCGTTCGCTGATGGTCGATTCATACTCGCGGATGCGCCCGCAGCCCGTGCACGTCAGGTTGCACGCATGCAGCGGCTCCAGCATGAGGACGATCGGAAAACGGCGGTCGATCATCGGATGCGGCTGCTTCTTCTCGCCGGCTTTCGGCGGCAGGATGCGGAATGGGTTGGATACGTCCACAGCGGGGGCGGCATTCTTCTGCCATTCCGGCCGCGGATTCTTCTTGTTCTTGTAAATGTACCCGGCCATCCCGGCCACCATCTTCAGAGGAAATTTCATCGGCTAACCCCGGCTCCTCAAGTAACTACTCAGCGCCAGCAGCGGAAAGTAGTCTTTGTATAAGTGGTAATTCAAGTAAAACACTTTCGGAAACCCGGTTCCCGTCGCCAGCTCCTCTTGCCAGTTGCCGTCGGACCGCTGCGTTTCCACTAAGTACTCGATGCCGTGCTGCACGCTGAGGCTATCGGCGTCGCCGCCGGCGATCAATCCAAGAATGGCCCAAGCGGTTTGAGACGGCGTGCTCGGTCCCGCGGTGAAAATGCCGTTATCGTAGCTGGCGCAGCTTTCACCCCAGCCGCCATCGGCATTCTGAATCGACCGCAGCCATTCGCCCGCGCGTAATACGTGAGCCTCGCGATCGCTCTCGCCGGACGCGGCCAATCCGCGCAGAGCGAAGCACGTCCCGTAAATGTACGCGACGCCCCAGCGGCCGTACCAGCTTCCGTCCTGCTCCTGATTGTTCACCAGCCAATCGACGCCGCGACGCACCGTGCGGCTCTGCGAATCCACACCATGCGCGGCCAGCGCTTCCAGCACGCGGCCGGTGATATCCGGGCACGTGGGATCCAGCATCGCATTGTGATCGGCGAACGGAACCTGGTTCAGGAACTTCCAGTTGTTATCCGCATCGAACGCCGCCCAGCCTCCATCGCTGGATTGCATGTCCATCAGCCACTGTAGAGCGCGGCCATGGCAATTCTGCTGCTCGATTTCGTCCGTTCCCCGCGCTTCGCTCAAGGCGAGCATCACCATGGCCGTATCGTCGATATCCGGGTAAAACTCGTTGCGATATTCGAATGCCCAACCAGACGGCTGCGTCTTCGGACGTTTGATGCTCCAATCGCCTTTACGCCGCACTTCGCGATCCAGCAGCCAATCGGCCGCGCGCCGCGTTGCGCCGTTCCCTTCCCCGCACTGCGCCAGCGCATACGCGCCGATGGCCGTGTCCCACACGGGCGAGAAGCAGGGCTGGAAATAGAACCGTTCGCCATCGTCCACCATCAGCCGGTCGAACTGGCGAATCGCCTCCACGCGCACCGCATCGTCCTTCGCATACCCGAGCGTATCCAGCGCCATCACCGAATACATCATCGGCGGATAAATCGCGCCGAGGCCTTCGGAATTTTCGAGGCGATCCAGCATCCATTGCTTCGCCTTCTTCACCGCCTTGCGCCGCAAGCCGGGGACGCGCCCGTCAACGCGGTGCTCCCACCACTTCAGAAATTTATCGAGGCGCAGGAAGGTGTTGTGCCAGGTGAAGAACTTCTCGTCCGAGTGAAACTCAGGACTTACTCCGGGCAGCCAGATCTCGTCCAGGTTAAAACCGGCGGGGACCGGACGCCGCGGATCGGCCGCATGCACAATCGCCAGGCTCACTACGATCGCGCGCGTCCACGAGCTCATCTGATACAGGAAGTTGAACGGCAGCAGCACCACTTCCGGCGGAATCGCGGGGCAGTATTTGCGCGGATATAGATCGAAGAGGCTGAGGTTGACCTTGACGTAGCTGTTCGCCGCCTGAATGCCGCCGAGCGCGAGAATACGTTCGCGCAGCCGCGCCATGCGTTCGTCGTCGACAGGCAAGCCGGCCAGTTTCAGTGCGAAGTACGCCTTCACGCTGGCGCTGACCTCACTCGGGCCACCCACGCAGATATTGAAGCCGCCGTCCTCGAGCTGCCGGTCCAGAATCGACCGCACGGCCTTCTCGATCAACGGACGTGTTTCCGGCTTCCACACGCCCTCGAACGGTGGATACAACCACAACTGAAAGAGAATGTAGTCGCTTTCGAGTGTGGTGTCGGCGGTGAGCTGCGCGCACCAGTGCCCGTCGCGCTCCTGCAAGCCGGCCAGATACTCCGCCGCGCGCCGCATCGCCTGCCCGGCCGCGCCGGCGAGGGTGCTCCCGACTTGTACCTGCGCGCTCATCGGATGGAAATCATCAGTTCGCTCGGAAGAGAGAAACGCACATCCTCGTCCACCAGTTCGATCTCCTCCATCTCGCCGAACCCATAGGCGCGCAGGAATTCGATCAGATCGCTGACCAGGTGCTCTGGCGCCGAAGCTCCGGCCGTCACCGCCACATTCTTCACGCCGTCCAGCCACGCCGGATCGACATCGCCGCGATCGTTCACCAGGAACGAGCGTACGCCGAAATTATCGCCTACTTCCACAAGCCGCTTGGAATTAGAACTGTTCTGGCTGCCCACCACCAGCAGCAGCTCGCAGTATTGGCTCACGGCCTTCACTGCCATTTGCCGGTTCTCCGTGGCGTAGCAGATATCCTGCGCCGGCGGACCCTGAATAAGCGGGAAGCGCTCTTTGAGGCGTCCCATGATGTCGCGCGTCTCATCCAGGCTCAGCGTGGTCTGCGTGAGGAAGCGGACGCGTGCCGGATCGGGCAAATGCAGATCGTCCACGTCATCCACCGTCTCCACCAAATAGCTGCACTCCGGAACTTCTCCCAGGGTGCCGATCACTTCGTCGTGATCTTTGTGGCCGATCAGCACGATGCTAAAGCCGTCCTTGGCGAACCGCACCGCCTCCAGATGCACCTTGGTTACGAGCGGGCAGGTGGCGTCGATAATGTGCAGGTTCCGATCTTTGGCTTCTTTGCGAACGGCCGGCGAGACGCCATGCGCGCTGAAAATAGCGCGCCCGCCCGCGGGCACCTCGTGCAACTCTTCCACAAAGATCGCGCCGGCCTCGCGCAACTCGTCGACCACATGCTTGTTGTGCACAATCTCTTTGCGCACATACACCGGCGGACCGTAAAGATCCAACGCAATTTTCACTACGTCGATAGCCCGCACAACTCCCGCGCAAAATCCCCGGGGTTTGAGCAGAAAAATCTTGCGGTCCCGACCCAGATTGGGAGCGAAGGGCTTTAGAGGCATAGGAAAGATGCCTCCGATTATAGCAGGAACACTGTAGAATTTGAGCTTTTCGCCTCACTCTTCGAGCCGTCTGGAACGTTGACATCGCGGAAGATACCGGGGCAGTTTCGCGCGCCCGGTGCTGTAGAATAGCCTGTGACGGCCCCAACTGCAGATGTCCATATCCGCACTTCGCTACAAGTACCCGCTCCTCCGGCGCATCCCCGACGGGCTGCTGCGAATCGTCATTGCGGTTCTGGCGCTCACCGCCGCCACGGCAGCGGGATACGGCTTATACAAGTTGTTCGGGCGCCCGTCGAATCCCATCCTGATTCTTCTTTTATTTCTGGTGATCATGGGCACCGCGTGGCTCGGGTACATCCCCGGCCTGATTGTGATCACGCTCGCGACGTTCGGCATCCCATGGCTGTTCACCGGGCATGTGCGCACAACCAATCCGCTCGCCTTTGCCGCGCTCTGCGTTTTGTCGCTCATCGTGAGCTATGCCGGAGACCGCACGCGCAAACGCCACCGCGCACTGGAACGCCGGCTCCGGGTACGCTCCGCCGAAGCTGCGCGCGCCGCATCCAGCATGCGCGAAGTGGAAGAGCGACTCCGTTTCGTGCTGGATTCCGCCAGTATCGGCTACTTCGATTACGACACTGCAACCGGCGTAGTGATCCGCTCCCCCAAGCACGACCAGATCTATGGCTACCCTCAGCCTCTGCCCGAATGGAACTATGCGATCTTCATGCGCCACGTGCATCCCGAGGACCGCGATGCCGTGGCAGCGTCCATACAACGAACCCTGAAGGAGGGCGCGGATTATTCGGAATTCCGCATTGTGCGGCCGAATGGTGACGTGCGTTGGGTCTCTGTCGAAGGCCGTGCGCTTGCAGGCAAGAAAGGTCCGGCGACCCACGTCGGCGGCGTTATCGCCGACGTCACCGAACGGCGAAACTCGGAGTCTCACCTTCGCGAACAGGCGCAGCTTTTGGATCTGGCTCACGGGGCCATCCTCTCGCTGGACAACGACGGAGCGATCCGCTTCTGGAATCGCGGTGCGGAGGCGATGTACGGCTGGAATGCGGAGGAAGCCAGCGGGCAGGAGATCCACGGCTTTCTGCAGAGTGTCTTCCCCGAACCGCTGGAATCCATCGAAGAAAAGCTCAAGACGCTCGGACATTGGGAAGGCGAACTGACACAGACATGCCGCGACGGATCCAAAATTCATGTCGCGAGCCGGTGGGCCGCCCGTTATTCGCCGGACGGGAGCATGGTTGGCTGGCGGGAAATCAATCTCGACATCACGGAGCGCCGCCGCAGAGATGAACAGCTCCGGCACACCCAAAAACTGGAAAGTCTCGGAGTGCTTGCGGGCGGCGTAGCGCACGACTTCAACAATCTGCTGACCGGCATCCTGGGCAACGCCAGCCTCGCCCTGGATACGATGACCGCAACCAATCCGAACCGCGGTTTTCTCGAAGAGGTCATGAAGGCCGCCGAGCGCGCGGCGGACCTGACCCGGCAACTGCTCGCGTACGCCGGTAAAGGCCGCTTCGTGATGCGCACGGTGAACCTTTCCACTCTGGTGCGCGACATCGGTGAGTTGATTCAGGCATCCATTCCGAAAGTCGTACAGTTGAAGCAATATCTGGCGAGTCCGCTGCCGGGCATCGACGCCGACCCGGGCCAGCTTCAGCAGATCGTCATGAACCTGGTGATCAATGCCGCGGAAGCGATCGGCCCCGAGGGCGGAGCCGTGACGGTGCGGACGGGCGCCATCAATGCCGACGTTGCATACCTGAGCAGTCTTTCGCCGGGCGTGTCGCTGGCCTCTGGCGAGTACGTCTACCTGGAGGTTCAGGACACCGGCTCGGGAATGGATAAGGCGACTGTGGCGCGCATCTTCGATCCGTTCTTCACCACGAAGTTTGCAGGCCGTGGGCTGGGGTTGTCCGCCGTCCAGGGCATCGTGCAGTCTCATAAAGGCTCGCTGAAGGTGTACAGCGAACCAGGCAAAGGGACCACCTTCAAGGTCTTCTTCCCCGCTTCCCAGCAACCCGCGCCGGAACCCGAAGCCACCGTCAAGGTGTCTCTTCAGGGCGAGGGCACAATTCTGGTGGTGGATGACGAGGACATCGTCCGAATGACGGCGCGCAATACGCTGGAGCGGTATGGGTACAAAACAGTCCTGGCGGCCGACGGCCAACAGGCGGTATCGCTGTATCGCACCGCGCCCGACAGCATAGACGTGGTGCTGCTGGATCTCACGATGCCGGTCATGAACGGCGAAGACGCTCTGCGACAAATGCAAACAATCAATCCGCGCGTCCGGGTGCTTTTAAGCAGCGGATACAACGAAGTGGAAGCGGTGCAGCGATTCGCCGGCAAAGGGCTCGCGGGCTTCATCCAGAAGCCGTACACGGCCTCGTCGCTTGCGGAAAAGGTGAAGGAAGTCCTGCGGTCCGCTCCGGCGCGGAAATAACTCCGGCCGTCGTCTAATCGTCCTGCGCCGTACAAATCTATCCAAAAAAACAGTGGCGTCACCCGTGCGCGATTGCTATGCTGGTCCAAATCACCCAAAAAACCTAACTTCAGAGGGGCTTCACAATTATGTCGACTCCGGGGACACCTCTATCTTTCCGCGACGTTTTGCAGCTCAAACCTATCAGGCGGCTGTGGATCGCGCAAATGGTCAGCGTTTTCGGCGACTTCCTGGCGGTGTTCGCCATCATCGCCCTGGTCACGTTCAAATTGCACGGCACGGCAACGCAAGTGGGTCTGGTGCTCGTCGCGTTCATGGCTCCGTTCGCGGTGGTGAGTCCCATCGCGGGCGTTTTTGTCGACCGGTGGAATTTAAAAAGTACGCTCATCGCCAGCGACCTGATCCGCGGGGTCATGGTGCTTTCGCTGCTCCTGGTCAACGACATCTACGTCATGTACGCCGTCCTGTTCGTGATGAGCGTGGTGAGCAGTTTCTTCGTTCCGGCGCAAAGCGTGGCAGTGCGCACCCTGGCGCCGATGAACGGACTGCTGGCCGTCAACGGGCTGATGTCGCAAGCTCAGCAGGGCAGCATGATTCTGGCGCCGAGCGTGGCTGGAGAACTGGTGCAGGTAGTGGGGGCGAATTCCTGCTTCGTGTTCGACAGCCTCAGCTTTTTCTTTTCGGCGGCGCTGGTGATGACGTTGACCATCGAGCGTCCTGCGGCCGCTCCCGCGGCAGCACGGGCGGGCGGCGGACTCGCAGCCGTGCGCCACAGCATGGCTCAAGGGTTCCGTTTCATCTTCACGCACCCAACGCTTTCGTTCGTGATTGTTTCGATGACGTCCGGAATGTTCGCCATGCGCTGCTTCGGCGCATTGCTGAGCGTCTACGTCCGCGACATTCTAAACTCGACATCGGCGGCGTTCGGCGTGCTGAACACGGTAATCGGCGTCGGGATGATCATCTCGACTCAATTCCTGACGCGCATCGGCAGGAAGGTACCGCCGCAAAACCTGGTGGTGTACGGACTCGGCGGCATGGGAATCGCAGTTTTGGTGACTGCCGTGTTCGGCGCGATGGGGTCCACTGCCGCCGGCATGCTGATGATGGGAGGGAGCGCCGCGGCCATTTTCATTCCCGCGCAAACGCTGCTGCAACACGAGACGCCGCAGGAAATGCTCGGCCGGGTGATGAGCTCACTCATGTCGCTGGTGGCCGGGGCCCAGGTCGCGGCCATGCTGGTGGCTGCTCCCGTGGCGCAATTCGCGGGAATTCGCACGCTGTACTTCGCCAGTGCGGCCATGCTGCTGCTCATCAGTCTGATCGGATACTGGAAGGTGCCCGAAACAGCGGCAGCGGTCCAAGCCGCCCGTTAAATATCGCGTTTGAGTTACACGCTCGCCGGGCTGCCGGTCTTCGATAGCGACAGGAGCTTGTCGTCGAACTCGAAACCGGCGGTCCGCGCCTTGTGGTTCCGCGTATACCACCGGTAGGTTTCCTTCAACCCGGCATCGAAGGGCGTTAGCTTCATCTTCAACACACGCGTTACCTTGCCGATGTTCATGGTGATCGGCGGCAGATCGAAGTATTCGCCGAAGTAGTACGGCTCTTCCATGGCGTTTCCGCCGGCGGCGAGAATCTGGTCGCGCGGAATGCGCACGAGCGTTGGATCCACACCCGCCGCCTTGGCAAAACGTTCGACGGTCTCCACCTGCGTCAGCGGTTTGGTATCGCCGATGTTAAATGCCTCTCCCACGGCGCGAGGCTCATCGAGCGCCTTCACCATGGCGGTCACCAGATCGTTGACATAACAGAACTGCATCAGGCGATGACCGTCGCCCGGAATCACGATCGGGCGCCCGGCGCGCAGCCGGTCCCAGAAGAACTGTTCGCGGTAGAACGGATTGCCTGGTCCGTATACGAACGGCGGGCGGAAGGTCACCACCGGAAGTCCGGTCTGGGTATGCATGCGGAACAAGAGCCGTTCCGTGGTGGCTTTGTGCCGGACGTAGGGGTCGTTGTGGTAGTCGGGGGCCAGCGGGTCGCTTTCCTTGTGGTTGAGCCCGTCGCCGTACGCAGCCACACTGGACATGAAGATATACCGCGTCAAGCGGTCGCCGACGGCCTTGACGGCGGCCTCTACCTGCTGCGCGGTGGTGCCGCGTTCCCAGTCATATGCATTGTCGTAAACAATCTCAAAACGCCGGTTGGAAATGGCGGCGCGCACGGCCTCGGTATCGTTGCGGTCGGCCATGATGTTCTCGACCTTGCGCCCGAACTCGTGCTTCGGCTTGCGGTGCATCACCGCTACTTCGTGGCCCTTCTTCACCAGCTCCTCGACCAGGCGCGGGCCGATGAATAAGGTTCCCCCGATGACCAGTACTTTCATACTCTCCTAGAGATTGAGACGCGCCGGCGGGGGAAAACATTTCCCCGCCGGGCGTGTCTTTAAACGATACAGCGTCTAATCGTAATATTCCAGTCCCAGGTGCGTAATTAGGTCTTCTCCCCGCATCCAGCGCAGCGTGTTTTTCAACTTCATGAGCTGAATGAAGACATCGTGCTCGGGGTAGACGGTTTCGGCGTGCATGGGCGCTTTGAAATAGAAAGACAGCCATTCCTGGATGCCGCGCAGACCGGCGCGCTGCGCCAGATCCATGAACAGAATCAGGTCCAGAACCAGCGGAGCCGCCAGAATGGAATCGCGGCACAGGAAATTGATTTTGATCTGCATGGGATAACCCAGCCATCCGAAAATGTCGATGTTGTCCCAGCCCTCCTTCGCGTCGCCCCGTGGAGGGTAATACTCGATACGGACCTTGTGATACAGGTTCTTGTACAGGTCCGGATAGAGCTCATTTTGCAGAATATATTCGAGCGCCGAGCTCTTGGTGACTTCCTTTGAGCGGAAGCTGCCCGGGTCATCCAGCACCTCGCCGTCGCGGTTGCCCAGGATGTTCGTGGAAAACCAGCCGCTCACGCCGAGCAGGCGCGATTTCAGGCCCGGGGCGATCAGCGTCTTCATGAACGTTTGACCGCTCTTGAAGTCCTTGCCACTTACGGGAACGTTGTGCAGACGCGCCAGCTCCAGCATCGCAGGGTTGTCGGTGGTCATGTGCGGCGCGCCGTTAGCGTGCGGGATTCCCATTTTCAGGGCGGCGTAGGCGTAAATCTGGCTGGGCGAGATCTCCGGATCGTTCTTCTGCAGCCCGCATTCGAAATCCTTCAGGGTGGCGTGAACGGGCGCGGCTTCGTGGAATACTTCAGTGGATCCGCACCAGATCATCATCAGCCGGGAAGCGCCGGATTTCTCCTTGAAGCGCTTGATATCGTCCATGACGCGCTCGGCATAATCCATTTTGGTGCCGCCGCTCATGACGTTGGGTCCGGTGATCTTCTTGACGAATTTCTGGTCGAAGACGGCCTTCATCGGAGTGACAGCCGTCAACGGGGCCTTGAGCTGCTCCAGCAGGCTCATTTCGAGCACACCGGCTTTCACGGCGGCTTCGTAGGCGTTATCTTCGAAGATGTCCCAGCAGGCGACCTCTATATCATCGAGGCTGGCCAGCGGCACGAAATCTTTGATCGCGGGGCTGCGCCCCTCCGTCCGCTTCCCGAGGCGGACCGTCCCCATTTGGGTGAGAGAGCCCACGGGTTTTCCGAGTCCCCGCTTGATGGCTTCTACACCCGCAATAAAGGTCGTCGTCACCGCACCCATACCGGGGATTAGAACTCCGAGTTTGCCTTCGGCGGGCGCAATTTGGACGTTGTCTGGATTGGGCAAAACGCGTTCTCCTTAAAGGTCGAAATGCTATAATACCAACTCCATGCGTGAACGTGCGACGGCCACCATCACTACAGTAGTCGTGGATGATGAGCAACTGGCGTGCGATGAGCTCGTGTATTTGTTGAAAGATTTCCCGGAAATCGAAGTAATTGCAACCTGTTCCAACGGTCTGCAGGGGCTCGCTCTCCTTGAGGAGATGGAGCCGGAATTAGTGTTCCTGGACGTCCATATGCCGGGCCTGGATGGGCTCGGAGTGGTACGGCGGCTCCGCGAGAAGGGCATTGACCCGCCACAGTTCATATTCGTGACGGCCTACGACCAGTATGCCGTTGAAGCCTTCCGGCTGGAAGCCATGGACTATCTGCTCAAGCCCGTGGAGAAGGGTCGCCTCGCCGAAACCATCGAGCGAGCCCGGCGCGCGATCCAGGAAAAGAAGTCGCCGGAGATGGCGATGACGGCGGCTAAGCCGGCTCCCTCGCCTGCGCCCCGCAATAAACTGCTGGTGCGCGCCCAGAACCGAAACTTCATCGTGGATGCCAACGACGTCATCTACGCGACAATCGATAACGGGTTGATCACGCTGGTAACCACGAATCTCGAAGGCCATTCCAATTACCGCACGATCGAGGACCTGCAGGCCAACCTGGATCGCGACCTGTTTTGGCGGGTGCACCGCAGCTATCTGGTGAACATCAACCGGATCAAGGAAGTGGTGCCGTGGTTCAAGAGCAGCTATCAGTTGCGCATGGACGATAAGAAGCATACGGAAGTGCCGGTCAGCAGAGTACAAACCCGCCGCCTCCGCGAGTTGTTCAAGCTCTAACGCTCTTCCTCCGAAGCGTTTTTTCGGGTACTCTAACCTCAGCATTCGTTATGCGGCCGATTGTCTTTCTCGCGGCGGCCATTTCGCTCCACGCGCAAACCTTCGATGTGGCCTCTGTCAAGGCGCTGGAGTCGCCGTTTATCGAAACAGCCCCAACCATCACACCCGGCCGTTTCACCTGGACTACCGATTTGATTTATCTGCTGGGCTACGCCTATCGCTTGCAACCGTTTCAGCTCGAAGGTCCTATTCCGGGCAGTAATGCCAAGTTCGTTTACCGGGTGGATGCATCGTTTGCGCCTGCGTCCACGAACGAACAGATCCGCCGGATGCTGCAGGCGCTGCTGGTGGAACGGTTCAAAATTCAATCGCACCGGGTGAATAAAGACGCGTACATTCACACCCTGACCGTCGCCAAAGGCGGCCTCAAAATGAAGGCCAGCGCGCCGGGAGAGGAAGCGCCCGCGTTTCCAGAAGCTTTCGGGAAAAACGCTCCGGCCGCGCAGTCCGTCGAAGGAAGAGTGCTCGCCATCGGGGATGCGAAGGGAGCGACTGCCCTGGCCGCCCGCCGCGTCACTATGGCCGCCTTTTGTGCGTCGCTCAGCAGGCAATTACAATCGCCGGTCGTCGATGCCACAGGCCTCGACGGTGAATACTATTTCGGGGTGCGCTACGCCAGGGAGGACCGTGTTGGCGAGGTGGATGCGCCCCCGCTCAGCGAAGCGCTGCAGAAGGAATTGGGCCTGAAGCTGGAACGGCGAAGAGGTCCGATGGAAGTGCTGGTGATCGACCGCATCGAAACTGTGCCCATTGAGAACTAAAGCTGATCGGCGGCGGCCTCGTGGTATGGCGGCGCGCTATTTCAGCCTCAAACTGTTGGAGACGACGGTAACACTGGAGAGCGCCATGGCTGCCGAAGCCAGCATCGGGGACAGCAGCCCGAGCGCTGCCAGCGGAATGCCTATGGTGTTGTAGGCGAAGGCCCAGAACAGATTCTGGCGGATGATCCGAAGCGTTCGCCGGGAAAGCGCGATGGCTTCGGGGACGCCGAGAAGGTTGGGGCGCATCAAAGTTATGCCGCCCGCCTCCATCGCGATATCCGTTCCACTGGCGAGGGCGATACCCAAGTCCGCCTGCGCGAGGGCCGGCGCATCGTTGATGCCGTCTCCCACCATCGCCACCCGGCGCCCGTCTGCTTGCAGCCGCTTTAATTCCGCGGATTTTCCATCGGGCAGCACTTCGGCGAGCACGCGCTCGATTCCAACCTGACGCGCGATGGCTTCCGCCGTATCGCGGCGGTCGCCGGTAATCATCGCGACCTCCAGACCGAGTGCCCGCAGCCGCGCCACGGCCTCGGCGGCTTCAGCACGCAGCGTATCGGCGATTTCGATGGAGCCGGCGATTGCGCCGTCGATGGTCACCGTGATTCCCGGCCGCCCGATTGTGACATCGCGGCCTTCGATGCGCGCGCGTACTCCGTGGCCGGCAAGCGAAGAAAACTCCGCAGTGCCGGCGAGAACGAGATTTCGTTCCAGCGCCGCCGCAACAATGGCTTTTCCGAGGGGATGCTCAGAATAGCGCTCGGCGGACGCCGCGACTCGCAGCACCTCGGATTCGCTGAAACCACCGGTTGCGTGAATTGCGGTAAGCCGCGGACGACCCTCGGTGAGCGTTCCCGTCTTATCGAGCACGACCGTATCGATGTGCTGCGCACCTTCCAGCACTTCCCCGCCCTTGATGAGAATGCCGCGTTCGGCGGCTCGTCCGGTGCCGACCATAATGGCGGTAGGGGTGGCCAGACCGAGGGCGCAGGGGCAGGCGATGATCAGCACGGCCACGGCATTCACCAGTGCCGCCGCAAACGGCGCAAAGAAGAGCCACGCCACAAACGTGATGGCAGCCGCGACCAGCACGCCAAGCGTAAACCAGGCGCTGACCGTATCCGCCAGCCGGGCGACGGGGGCTCGCGAGCCCTGCGCCTGCTTGACGAGTTCCACCATTTGCTGCAGTACGGTGCCGCGGCCTACCTTCGTCGCCTCGTAGCGAAACGCGCCGGAGCGATTGATTGCGCCCGCGAACACCCCAGATCCGGGCGCCTTATCGACCGGCATGCTTTCCCCGGTGAGCATGGCTTCATCAACAGCAGACTCGCCTTCGCGCACGATGCCGTCCACCGGCAGCCGCTCGCCCGGGCGCACGACGACGAGATCGCCGGCACGCACATCGTCAGTTGAAATCTCGACTTCGTCGCCATCCCGCAGAACGCGCGCGGTGCGGGGCTGCAGATCCATCAGGCGGCGAATGGCGGAGGAAGCGCGTCCGCGAGCGCGCGCTTCGAGCGTCCGGCCGAGGAGGATCAGAGCGATAATCACGGCCGCCGCTTCGAAATAGACTTCGCTCGCCCCGCGCACCGTCTGATAAACCGAAAAGAGGAACGCCGCGCCCGTGCCTAACGCGATCAACGTGTTCATGTTAGCGCTGCGGTGGCGCAATGCTGTCGCCGCGTGGACATAAAACGGCGCGCCGGAGTACAAGATCACAGGCAAACAGAGGAGCAGTTGCACGATGGGCGCCCGCTCGGCCATGCCGAGAATCAGCAACGGAACCGCGAACGCAATCGCCACCACCAAACGGCGGCGATAGGCAGGCAATTCGGCATCGGGCGGCGCTTCGCTCTCCGGCACGCCGTAGCCGAGCGCTTCGATGGCAGTAACGAAATCGGGAATGCGAGTCAGGCCGGGATCGTATTCCACGGTGGCGGTGTTGGTCGCCAGATTGACGGCGGCGCGCGAAACGCCCGGAGCTTTTGCGAGTCGCCGCTCAATGGCGCGGGCGCAGGCAGCGCACGTCATGCCGGAAACCGGCAGATCCACTCGGGCGGGGGCGCTCATCGCGTTGGCTTCGCTTCGTAGCCGAGGTCGCAAACGGCGTCCACAAGCACCTCAGGCTTGACGAGCGATGAATCGTACTCAATGGTGGCGGAAGAAGACGCCAGGTCCACCGTCGCTTTGGTCACGCCAGGCGTGGAGGCGAGCGTGCGTTCGACCGTGCGCGTGCAGTTGGCGCAAGTCATGCCGCGGAGGGCGAGGTACAAAGTTTCGGCAGCCATACTTATATGATGCTCCCGTGCGGGATACTGGATTCCATGCTTTTTGCGGACGCGCGGCTGGCGCGGCGGTTGGAGGCGGCGGAATCGGCCAACGCGCGCGAATGCACCACGGCAAGCGACGGCACTCCGGCAGAAACGCTAAACGTCGCGGGCGGCTGCGCTGTTTTTGCGGGTGTGGATTCGCCGCTCACGCAAGCTGTAGGCCTCGGTCTGGCAGGCCCGGTAAGCGCGGCCGAGTTTACGCTCATGGAGGGGTTCTTCCGGTCGCGTGGCGCGGCGGTTCGCGTGGACCTGTGCCCGCTTGCTCATTCCTCGCTCGTGGAACTGCTCGGGGCCGGGAATTATTGCGCCGCGGAGTTCAACAATGTGCTCGCAAAACAACTCGCCGGCACGGAGATCGTCATGGCACCGCGGGTGCGCCGCACCATGCCGGACGAGCAGGAATTGTGGAGCCACACCGTAGGCCGCGGATTCTTCGAAACCGACGAGTTGACTGATGCGGAGATGAACGTGGGTCGCGCAATTTTCGGCATGCCGGCCGCGCTTTGCTATCTTGCGGTGGAAGAGGCAGAACCTGTGGGAGCGGCAGCGGCGGCGGTCCGCGAGGGACTCATGACGATGTTCGCGGACAGCACTCTGAAGGGCCGGCGGGGTCGCGGCGTGCATCTCGAAATGATCGCCGCGCGTCTCGGCGAAGCGTTGGCAGCAGGCTGCGATCTGGCCTGCGCCAGCACACTGCCCGGCAGCGGCTCGCAGCGGAACTACGAACGGATGGGCTTCTTTGTGGCGTATACGAAGGTGGTGATGGTCAGCGGCTAGCAGCGTCGCTGAGAGGTCACAGAGAAAAGCGAAGAGTTCTCGAATCCCTCGCCGCACCTATCGCTGGAACCGCAATTCCTTCTTGAACGCTTCCATGGAGTTGTACACGATGGGGCAGTAGCACGCGCGATCCACGAATTGCCACATGCGGCTTGCGATCGATCCGTTGCCTCGCACCAGGTGCGGGAATCGCTGGCAGATGTCGGGCCGCGCCTCGTAGATGGTGCAATCGTTGCCGCTGAGGAACACACAGCCCGCCGCATCGCTCCGTTTGAGGATGCGGCCCTCGCTATCGCTCTCCTCCGTGTACTCGGCCAGGAACTTCGCCTGTGGAATACGCAGAAATTTCGAGAGCCGCTCCACATCGCGTTCGGAAACCGCGACAGTGGCAACCTTACAGCAGTTCGCACATTGGGTGCAATCGATCTCTGCTTCAATCTCCTCGGCGATGCGGCGCAGAATGCGGTCCGAGTGGTCGTGCGATTTCATAAACCGGCGAAATCGCATGTTCTCGTCGCGCTTCTTCTCTCCCTGGACGCGGATCTGCACCAGATCGGTCAACATCTGATTCCAGGTTAGCAGGTCAGTTTTTTGTAGCTAAAAGGCGGTGGCGGTGGCGCGTAGCGCGAGGGCGCGCTCCACCCGTTCCAGCAGGTCGCGCGGGCGAAATGGTTTGTTCATCAGGTCGGCGAAAGCGGGTAGCCCCTGCTCCATAGCAACGCGAGAAGGGTGCCCGGTCATATACAGTACTTTCGTTCCGGGAGAGTTCAACCGGAACTCCTGCGCCAATTGAATGCCGTCGATATCCGGCATAGCGAGGTCGGTGAGAAGGAGGTCAACGCGCACGTCGGCGTCTGCGGAGAGTGAGAGAGCGTGGCGGGAATCCGAAGTGGCGATTGTGCGGTAGCCTGCGCGATTTAATACGGTTTCAACGACGGTCAGAACGCTCGGCTCGTCGTCCACGAGCAGAACGGTTTTTGGGGACTGTGACACGGTGTACCGATTGTAGTTTCGTTGAGAGCAACAGGATGTTCGATCACCCACTGTCCCCGTACATCTGGTTCCATAAATTACGTTTTTCTGACACATTTGCGCGCGGGATGATAATTGGTGGCATGGACCGGCGTACGTTCCTTCAGAGCGCGGCCGCTGCGGCGGCGTTTGCGCGCACATCCCGGGCGCAGGATGTCGAGATCGAAGAAGGGGGAATCGGGGGATTCCAGGATGCGATGGCGGCAGGCCGGATCACGGCGGCGGCACTTTTGGACCAGTACCGCACACGAGTGGAATCCCTGGACCGCAATGGCCCGGCGCTCCGCAGCGTCATCGAGTGGAATCCCGATGCCGCAGCTATCGCGGGAGCGTTGGACGCCGAACGGAAGCAGAAGGGCGCGCGCGGGCCGCTCCATGGAATCCCTGTCCTGCTGAAGGACAACATCGATAGCGCGGACCGTATGCACACCACGGCGGGTTCGTTGGCTTTAATGGATGCACCGCAACCGCGCGACGCAGCGCTCGTGGTGCGGCTGCGCGCGGCCGGCGCGGTGATCGCTGGCAAAACGAATCTCAGCGAGTGGGCGAATTTTCGGTCCACGCATTCCAGCAGCGGGTGGAGCGGTCGCGGTGGGCAGACGCTCAATCCTTATGCATTGGACCGCAGCCCTTCCGGCTCCAGCTCTGGTTCGGCGGTGGCGGTTTCGGCGAACTTGTGCGCGGCCGCCGTTGGGACCGAAACCGACGGGAGCGTGGTGAGCCCCAGTTCGGTAAACGGTATCGTCGGCATCAAACCGACGGTTGGCCTGATCGGCGGGCGAGGGATTGTCCCGATCTCGCATAACCAGGACACCGCGGGTCCGATGGCACGGAGCGTGCGCGACGCTGCGATCCTGCTCTCCGTCATGGCCGAGGGTCCGCACGCGAACGCGGATTACACAAAGTTCCTCGACGCGGGCGGACTGCGCGGAGCCAGGCTCGTGTACGTGCGGCACGGCTTCAACGTGATTCCCCAGGTGGAGCGGATCATCGACGATTGCGTCCAGGAGATGGCCGTCCGTGGCGCACTCGTGAGCGAGATCGATACCATGCCCGGCGCAGGCAAGTACGATGACACAGAGGGCACGGTGCTGCGCTACGACTTCAAGGCCGATCTGAACGCATACCTGGACTCGCGCGGCGGGGGCCTGACGCTGGGCCGCCTCATCGAATGGAACGAACAGCATCGCGCCGCGGAGATGCCTTTTTTCGAGCAGGAGATTTTCCAACAGGCACAGCAAAAGGGGCCACTCACCGAAATGGCATACCGGACGGCGCTCGCCAACGATCAGCACATGTCGCGGGCAGCGGGCATCGATTCGGCACTGAAAGCGGCGCACGCTGAGGCGATTGTGGCCGCCACCTCCGGACCTGCGTGGCTGACAGACCATCTGAACGGAGATCGCGATACCGGCGGCTGTTCGACTCCGGCCGCGGTGGCGGGGTATCCGCACATCACCGTGCCTGCGGGTTTCGTAGGCGGGTTGCCCGTGGGGATTTCCTTTTTCGGAACAGCATGGAGCGAGCCGGTATTGCTGAAGCTGGCTTACGCGTTCGAGCAGGCCACGAAAGCTCGGAAGAAACCCGGCTTCGCTAAGTAGCGCCGCAAGCCGGGAGGAAGAGCTCACCGCAGAGACGCGGAGAGCGCAGAGTTTCGCAGAGAAACCTACGCCTTCCCCTGGGAGGTCCGCAATGGCGTTGAGCAGGCCACGAAAGCTCGGAAAAAATCGGGCTTCGCTAAGTAGCGCCGCAAGCCCGCGACGAAGAGCTCACCGCAGAGGCGCGGAGAGCGCTGAGTTTCGCAGAGAGAGC
>Ga0134128_10000286_pt1 | contig 71572 bp, 106 predicted proteins | sample KB31754_FD_96462 | JGI IMG/M metagenome (GOLD analysis project Ga0134128, IMG submission 96462) | Terrestrial soil microbial communities with excess Nitrogen fertilizer from Kellogg Biological Station, Michigan, USA - KB3-175-4 | ecosystem: Environmental > Terrestrial > Soil > Unclassified ... | reverse complement strand
GTGCCTTCACTGCGCCAGGGACGCAGCCTATCGCGAGGATCCTGATTCCGGTGACGGCTGCCCGATCGCGGCGTCTACCTACGTTTTCGATATCGACGATCCCATGTATCCAACCGAATGGATAGAGGACGAGAAGGGGCCGCGCTGCACTGCTTTCACAACCGACGCTATCCCGCCGGAGCGCTGTGACAAAACGCCGGATATGTTTGCTGATGTGGGAGGATCGCCGAAGCCATGAATGCGGTGACACCCACGCGACCTGTATTGCGATGGCACGGCGGTAAGTGGAAACTCGCGCCGTGGATCATCAGCCATTTCCCGGCGCATCAGATCTATATCGAACCGTTCGGCGGCGCCGGCAGCGTCCTGCTTCGCAAGCAGGCAGCCCAGGTCGAGGTTTTTAACGATCTGGACGGCCGCCTCGTAAGTTTCTTTCAGGTATTGCGAAACGAGGAAACGCGTCGGAGGCTGATCAGGGCCTTGCGCCTGACGCCATTCTCCGAGGCGGAATATCGAACATCGCTGGAATCTTGCCCGGATGATGCGGTAGAAGACGCCCGCCGCCTGTCCGTTCGGCAGGCCTTCGCTCATGGCACGGACTCCGCTAGGCGTGTCTCTGGGTTTCGCGTCGAAGTTTTCAGCGACTACAAACGCGGCCCCTACGAGTGGTCTAGATATGCTCGAGCGCTCGTTTGGACCGCGCGCCGGCTGCGAAACGTGTGCCTCTCTAACCGCGACTGGCGAGCGCTGGCGCGACGGGCGACCGCAGACACTCTTCTTTATCTAGATCCGCCCTACCTTCCGGAAACGCGTCGGGACGGCTCGCGAGCCTATACCCACGAGTTGTCGGAGGGCGATCATGCCGGGTTGCTCGAGGTGCTGCCCTCGCTGAAGGGGATGATTATTCTATCGGGTTATCCGTCGCCTCTTTACGACGATGCACTCCCTGGCTGGCGTCGGGTTGAGCGACAGGCCTTCGCGGATGGCGCTCGACCTCGCACTGAAGTAATTTGGATCAATCAGCAGGCCTGCGCTGCGCTGAAGCCAGCTTCGCAGAACGATATGTTCGCGGGGGCACTTTCGTTCTCTCAGGCTCAACAAAAGGATGCGACGTGAACACAGCCTTCCTGCTGATGGCGCGATACGATGGCCTGCCGGTGATCCCGGTGGAATCCGTGCGGGCGGATTTTTTCCCCCACCTGACGCTGGATGAGTTCCTCCGGCAGATCGGCAATGGCGGGATCAAGCTGCCCCTGGTTCGATCGACCACCAGCCAGAAATCAGCCAAGGGCGTCCATTTGCAGGATTTGGCGGACTACCTCGACGGGCGCCGGGCAGTGGCGCACAAGGAACTGGAGCAGATGACGCGATGACAACGATCTACATCTGGCTTGGCATTGCGGCTTGGTACGTGGTCGGCGTCTGGAGCCACATCTATTGGCTACGCAATCAGTACGATTACGAGACGGAGGATATAGGAACTTCGCTATTCGCGGGTTTTACCGGTCCACTTTCTTTTTGGATCGGCTGGACAGTTTATAGTGACGCTCCATCGAAGCCGCTACTGCGTAAACGATCTTGAGCGAGCATGTTCTTGGTACAAAGCCCGGTCGATAACTAAAGACACCGCTTGTTTTATAGCACTGCGCGTTTAGAGTAGGTCCAGTCCATCATAGGGGCAGTGGCGAATGTCCAGTCTTTTGAAATCATTGCATATTCTTGAAATGGTGGGTTTTCCCCACGATTTTCAGGGTGCGCTTCGCCGTGACAATTCTGGACATATCCGGGGTTTTCGGTTCTGTTTTGGTACAATGTTCCAAACTCGGGGGCCTTGTACCAAATGGGAAGCATCATCGGCCGGCGCCGCAAGGACGGCACCATGGCATATCTGGCGAAAATTGCCATCATGCGGGAGGGCGTCGTAGTGCTCAGGGAAGCCCGCACATTCGACCGCCGGCCGGCTGCGAGGACATGGCTCGACACCCGCGAGAAGGCGCTGGCGGTGCCGGGTGCGCTGGATCGGGCGAAGGCCGACCAGAACGATCCTCCGCTTTCAGTCGTGATCGATCGCTATATAGACGAGTCCGAAAAGGCCATGGGCAAAACCAAGGCCCAGGTTCTCCGGTCGATCAAGGCACACGCGATCGCCAAGAAGAAATGCTCGATGGTCGATTCCGCGGAACTATGCGACTTCGCCAAATCGCTGGATTCGTCGCCGGCCACGCGCGGCAATTATATGTCGCATCTATCCTCGATCTTCACCATCGCCCGTCCGATGTGGAAATACCCGCTCGACAAGCAGGCCATGACCGATGCCCAGATCGTGCTTCGCAAGATGGGGATCATTTCCAAGAGCGACGAGCGTGACCGGCGCCCGACCCTGGGCGAACTCGACAAGCTGATGGAGCATTTCGGGAAGGTCCGGGCGCGGCGGGCTGATACGATCCCGATGCAGAAGATCATTGCCTTTGCGATCTTCTCGACGCGCCGGCAGGAGGAAATAGGCCGGATCGCATGGAAGGATCTGGAGGCCGGCCGCGTGCTGGTGCGGGACATGAAGCACCCCGGCGACAAGATCGGCAACGATACGTGGTGCGATCTGGTTCCCGAGGCCGAAGCGATCATCAAGTCGATTACCGCATCCGGCCCGGCAATCTTCCCCGCCTCTCCCGACGCGATATCGGCCGCCTTCACGCGTGCCTGCAAGCTGCTCGGCATCGTCGATCTGCATTTCCATGATCTGCGCCATGAAGGCATCTCGCGCCTGTTCGAGATGGGCTGGACGATCCCGCGCGCGGCCGGCGTATCCGGTCATCGGTCATGGCAATCGCTCAAGCGCTATTCGCACCTGAGACAGACCGGAGACAAGTTCGCAAATTGGAAGTGGAAGGAAGGGCAATGAATTTCGATCTTGAGAACACCCGACGGGAGCTAATCGCCATGAGGAACAAGCACGGCGCCGATACGCCGGTTGGTCACCGCATCAGCAACCTGATCGAGCAATGCGAAAACCTCCGGACTGCGGAAGGTGAGCAGCGCGCGCACCTAATCAAATTCATCGACAAGTCGATGGCTGACATCAAGGCATTGACGCCGGAGCGCCCGCCTGGCGCCACGCACTAGAGTTGGATGCAGAGGAACTCAGAGGTGCGACATGCTGAACGTCTATACCTGCGTTGACCATGACGGGCATTGGGTCGGGGTGGCGTCCGTTGTGGTCGCTGAAACCGAGGAGATTGCCCGAGAACTGTTGCAGGCGGAACTTAAGCAGCATGGCCTGGATGCGAAGAAGCCCTTCACGCTTCGGCGCATCAATGTTGCTCACCCTCGCGCCTTCGTTTTGCAAGACGGCGATTACTGACCACCGCGCCCCTGCGGCGCAAGGAGAATGAAGATGGACGAACAGGAAAAGAAAGAACGACTGGCTTATGCCCTTTCGACGCCCTTGACGGCGGTGCAACGCGCCGAGGCTATCCGGAAATACGGCCCAGGCGATCAGCGGCCGGCCGAAGTCATCATCCGCGAAATGCGCGATGAAGAGTGGCCCGATTATCAGTAGCGACTGCGAGTCCCCCAAACATTGGAGAGAAGTATGGCGACGAAAGAATTTGTAGTGATCGACCACGAGGGCCAAGTATCGATGGGCCTGAAGAAAAACGACGCCTATCCCGAGAGCTTCGCCACGAAGGCGGCGGCCGACCGTCGCGCAATCGAGCTTGCCAAGTGCGCTCCCGGTGAGACGATCTACACCATGCAAATGGTAGCGGAAACATCAATTCCGCTCGGCAAACCGATGACGCTGACGACGAAACGATACAAGGGATACACGAAAATTTCGTGAGCCTGACGTTGCCGGAATAGGAGCGCGAGAGCCTATGGATGAACTGATCTGGATCGGGAACACGCTGTATCCGCGTATACTTGTTTATTCGGTTGTTGGCGTGACCGCACTAATCGTTATCGGGTTTTTCGTCTATGCAACGAGGGATTAAAAAGGACTCCCAAATGACCAACGTGACTGACTTTCCGACCGAGCCAAAGCGCGACCTTATCAAGGAAATGACCGGCCCTGAAAATACCGGCTGCTCGGTTATCATCGACGGCCGGCTGATGCCGCATGTGGCAATGTATGATCGCGGGCACGAGATCGAGTTCATCATTGACCATCGGCTCGGCTTCGGTTTCCCGCGAGAGATCGCCTACCAGGCCGCCTCGTTTGCATTCGCCGCAATGGCGATTGCTGCCGGATTCCGGCATCCGAGCGGGCTTCATAACACGCAGCATCCCTATGCCGGCGAGTGCATCAATCTGGGTGAGATGCCGTAAGGAGCGCGAGAGCCATGGGCATAACGATCAATGAAATCTGGTACGTTCCGGTTTTAGACAGAGGCCGGAGGCGACCATTGGTCTATTACGAGCACATGGCACCGACGAGAAAAGCCGCCATCCAAAATATCGTCATGAATAGCTACCGCGGCGCATACGACTGGAACTACCGAAAAGAAATCGGCTGGACCATCGAGCGTGTCATAGTCTCGAATGGAGAGGGAGCATGAAGCCAAATCTAAAATGGCCCGACATAAAGGCCGGTGCCAAGGTTGCTGGCGTCAATCCACACGAATTGAGACGACGCCTTCTGCGCCAACCTGCACAGAATGATCTACCCCCACATCTGGCGAATCGCAATGCTTGGGTCGATGCGGCGGCCGAGCTTATGTTGTCTCTCCCAATGGAATACAGCGCCGAACTCTTGGCCTGTCACCTATATGATCGGTTGGTAAGATTTCCACCCAAGCGGCCCTGACCGAGGAATACAAATGAACACCGTAGAGATTCACCCCAAGGCTGGCACGACATACGAATTTAATAAGGTGCGGGCAAAAGTCATCGGGTTCACCGATGAAGATGTGTCATGGCAGGAGGAAGGGAAGACCAAGGTTCATTCGACCCCTCGTTGGTATTTTGAGCAACACGCCGTTGCACCTCCTCGATCCTGAGCAGAGATCGAGCCATGGTTGAGCAAGATTGGAAGTGCGCCGGATGCGGAGAGGTTTCACCAGGACGCCTGCGTTCCTGCGATTGCCCGACGAACGTAGTATTTTTGGGCAATAAACACGAGTGGAAGCGCGATATCGCGGAAGACCTAAAGTGCCCGGGCGTTGGCCGTGATGTTGAGAATGCTCAATCGCTATGCTTTTATTTCAACCGCAAGCCGAGCGACGACGAGATGCGCTACCTACACGAGGTCATGCAACGCGCCGTTGCCTGTTCGCACTCCTAAACAGGACCTATCATGCCTAAGCGAAAAATCAGCGAAAGCGTGCGCCTCAGGGGTGGTCCGGGGTGGGATTATCCTTGCGAGAATCCTCACATGGTTGAGTGTGCATTATCCCATTGCCAAATAGCCAAGAGATGTAGACTGCGGGAATATTTCGCACTTTCCAAAGACGACGCCCACGCGTAGTTCCTAAACAGGAATCACCCATGCCCAACGACAACACTGACGCCGCGATGTACCCTCCCTTGCCTCCGGAGGAGCATTTCGTTGGCGTCAACGGCAATAATCAACTCGATGCAATCAGACTATGGAATTCGGAAGCAGGGAAGATCGCAGCCGGCGACTTTGAGAGCGCCGCGCTGTCGCGATGATGGCCAATGACGGAGGATGCACCATGACGCTCAAGGAATCACTCAACGAGCCGGTTACGATGAAACGCTGGCAGTTTCAGTTAGCTCTGTTTACCGTGAGCATTGGCTCCCTTATCGTCGAAGACTTCCTCCACTGGATTTAGCCACCCTCCCCTTTCCAGTTGTCAATCCCCTTATTTACACTTGTCCCGGCTTGTAGGGAGGGCGCTACCGGGGGTAGTGGTGGGGGATGATCCAAACCGCCATTGCTATTCTCTTGCTGGTTGGACTAGGCTTCTTCTTCGCCTGTATGGCGCGAGCCGGCAGACGAGAGACCAAGCGTAGAGCAGCTTTAGCAAAGGAAGAGCGCGAGCGGCTTGAACGTGAAGATGCGATCTGGTCGCAGGAATATGGGTTCTAGTTGAATCCGCTGTTGAAGGTTGAAAACCCGCTGTAATAGGGCACATAAGGCGTTGAGTTCGCCAGACAGCCCGGCATCATGGAATAACTCCCGCCAGAGCCGTTGCACTCCCCGAACATCACCAGTTGCGACGGCGTGCGCGCGTGCGGCATCAGTCCGAACGTCACCGGCTGCGACGGGTCGGTGCCGAAAAACTGCTTGTAATAGGCAATCTGCGATAGCTCCGACATATTGTCGTTCTTCCACGCGATGATGGCCTGCGCCGTATCCGACGCGCAATTGCCGGTCGCGGTGATAGACTCCGTGTTCGAGCTCGTCGCATTAGCGCTGATCGTGATCGCCGTCGGGTCCAAATTGGCGAAGGCTCCCACGCCAATTCCGGTGATGTACGTCCCGGACGGGATGTCCGCGACGCCAGACAGCACCATGCCGACATGCAGGTTCGACAGGCTCGATATTCCAGTGATCCCGTTATTCCCGGATGTGGTGCCTGTAAAATTGACGACTGCCGGGCTGGGCGACGTGACGCCCATCGCAGTGCAGACGGAAGGTGTAGCAGGCCCTTGAAGCTCGATGTTGCCCTCGTACCATTCGACCCGGACGTTTGCCATCCCGGCGGGACGGTCGCCGTCGAACGCGGCCGCATTGCTTTCAAAGAACGGATACCAGGCGTTAGCCATCCACATCAGGTTGCGCTGGCTGGACGATCCGACCGACATGGTGCCGGTGCCCCCGCTCACGCTGACGTTCGAACCGGCGGGGAATCCATTAACGAGCGGCCGGACCGTGAAGGTCGATGATGTCGGTGTGCTGGTGACATTGTAAAGCGTGTTGAGCGCAAGGCCTGTCGGCAGTGTACCGGTCGTCGTAAACAGAACGTAGGTCCCGAACAGCCCCGATGAAAACCCGTGCGCGCTCGGCGTGGTGAATGTCGAACCTGCTGCGGTCACGGTCTGGTTGAGCGTGGTGGCCTGCCGGAAATCGTTGTCGACGAGGGCAATCGCAGCAGCCGTGTTGCCAGCTTCCCATGCGTTCGTGAGAGCCTGGTAGAACGGCGCATTGGTGGTATCAAGGACGCAGCCAACGTCAGGAGCGGCGCAGAGATTTGTTCCGGCAGCATAAGGGGCGGCGGCCTCGGTTTCAGCGACATCGATCGGACGATTAGGCTTGACCGAATAATTCGCGCCTCCCGTGCAGGCAGACCCCGACCACGTTCCGCCGGTATAAGTGCAGTAGAGCGCGTTGCCGGTCGTCGTGTTGAGTTGCGCGCCGCCGAATAGGTTTTGAACCTGTGACGCGTCACCGCCGCCCTGATAGGCCAGCACGCGCCGGATTGTTGACATGCGGGCCGCGCAGGAGGGAATCGCCGGGATCAGATTGCCAGCGATCTGACGGAACCGGAGGCCCACCCAGCCCTCGTTTGCTTGACCGGCGCTGCCGACCCAGCCAAAGGCTAGGCCGCGCCGCAGCGCCCATTGCCATTGCGGGAAGCCGGGATTCCACAGTTCGTTGGAGTATTCCTGATAGAAAAATAAGGACGAACTCAGGCTGGAGCAGATCGCGCCACCCCAATTGTTGACGTAATCATCGGTCGCCCATGGCGGCACGTTCGCCCAGAGGTTCGCGTTGGTCGAGTTTGATAGATTTATTACCGCCTCGATCGGAGCCGCCGACGAACCGATCCCGTTCTGATTGTACTTTACGACATCAAGCACGTCGTCATAGGTGAAAGTTCCTAGGCCGGTCGACACGACGACGCTTTGATTGAGCGCGTTACGCGGAAGCCCTGTGATATCGACGATGAACTTGGCACCGCCGGACTTACCCGTGATCGTCAGCGTCTGGATGCCCACGAAACCGGAATTGGCAAGATATCCGGTCCCATTGAATGTTGATGCCTGAAGATCGAGCGTAGTCGAATTGATGACTGTCGCATTGAAGACGCCGTTACACCCCGTCTTCACGGTCCCATCGGAATTAAACAGGTTAATGACGTTGACCGACTGGCCGGTCGTAATGTTTGTTGTGTTCGCTGTGATGCGGCACAGGCCCGATCCATTATTAGCTGCCCCGCTAACGGCGATTGTCCCCGCGCTGGCATTCGCCACCGCCCCGATGATCTGCTCACCGTTTACCCAGCCGGAAAGCGGCGTGTCGGCTGCTGCGGCTGCGGTGTACTGATTGGTCCCGGTGATCGCGCCGCTGGTGCCAGCGCCGCCAGACCACAGGCCAGGCGGGTAGCGGTTGCTTTCCCACGCAAAACTCGTCGGCGACGTGCGATATTTCCAGTTCGTCTCGCCGTTGAAGCCGCTCGCCCCGAACTGCATGATCTGCATTTCGCGGTTGGTCTTGGCGTGGAAATCAATCTTTCGCGCAATCAACTCTGGCGTCCAGATCGCGCCGGCTTGATATGCCGTCTTGTCGCTCACGCGATAGAGAGAAAGCTTGCTGCCGAGAGTATGGGCGTAAGTATTGCCACCCAGAAAGAACGCGCTCAATTGGGTTGAATTTGTCGTGAACTGGACCGAGCCACCCGCGTTGGTGGTCGGCGAGAAATCGGTCGGACCTGATCCCGTGCACCCGCTGACCGTGACATTGACATTGGCGGTGCAACTCGTCGCGTTGGCGTTGAAATGCACAGGCCCCTGAAAGCCCGCTGGGAAAAACAACTCATATTGAGTGTTGGTCCAGAACCCATTATTTGGAAACGAGATGCCGACGTTGCCGGCGAGCGTGCCGTTGAAATAACCGTCTGCATCCATCAGTCCGGCATCGGACGAAACCGTGGGCGTTACCGTCGCGACGTTGAACACGTCGATCAGGTCAGAAGCCTGAAGAAGGTCTGCGATGTTGACCTGGGAACCGCCGGTCGCCCCAGCGTTGCCGTGCCAGAAAGCAGCAGCGGGAGCAATTAATGCTAAAATAGCCAGCAATGCGCAACAAAATCCCCGCAACGTCATGGCCCCCACGACGCCATTGAAACGGGAGCGCCCGCTGCCCCCGAGAAAGTCGCCGTAACGGTAACGCTGCCGGTTGATGTAGTATGTCCTCCAAAGAACGGGGTGCTGAAGGCTCCGTAAGCTATATTAAAATCTTGCGTGATGCCGGCCGTGAATGATCCACCCAAGCCCGAGAAACCCTGATCCGAAGTAATAGCTATGCCAGCCCCTCCGGGCGGAACTGAGATCGAACCGCTTCCGGAAGTAGCATTAAACACTGTGAAATTGCTGCCTGCGAAAGCAGCCGGAGTCGCGGTCTGTAAATTGTATAGTGCAACCGAGGTCGCATTTCCGAGGGCATTCGAGAAATTGACAGTGACGACTCCAGACGAACCGGCGATCGGAGAGTTCGATATCCAGATGTCAGAACCGCCGGTATTTACCGAAGCACTGACATACGCACCGGGGACTTGCGTGAACGACGTTGAGCCAACTGTAATGCTGGAAATCGTGATGTTGTGGACGTTATCGTTTGCCCAACTTACTCCGATCACAACTCTTGTGTTTCCGGCCCCATACGTCATCGGAGAGCCGGCGTTGTACGTAACGCTGGACGCAGTGCTATTCAGACCATTGGAGCTTTGAAAGGTTAGCGAGAACGCGGGGCCCGAGGTAGGCGGCGCACCAACCCCCATCATCGTCATGGATCCAGCCCATGCGAACACGGGTGTGATCGCCAGCCACAGCGCTAGGAAAATCCTAAGCATCGGACAGCCCTCAGAACTGCTGATAGGTTGCGCCAACGGTGCCGGACATATTCGCGTCCGTGGTGACACAGAGTTCTTGTCCGGCCGGGACAATCAAGATGGCCCCGGTTCCAGAGCCGATCGCCATGCCGGCCTGTGCTGCAAGCGGGAAAGGACCGTCAAGCGTGGTCGTGCCCGTCCCACAATTGGTGCCGGTGCCGTATTTCAGCGTCACGTTCACCGCGCCGCTCGCCATGAAATGCAGCGATGTGACGTAGGTGACCTTGGTTCCGCTCAACGCGATCATCTGGGTCGTGGTGGTCTGCGGGAGCGCCAGGAAGGCGAAGGTGGGCGTTGCCTTGCCAGAGGACGGGTCTGTCCCGGTATTGCCGATGGTGGCTGTACCAGCCGGTATTGCCGCGCCGGTATTGGTGGCGATCGTCGCCAGAGACGTAATTTCCGTAGACTGATTGGCTGCGGTCGCCGCGCCGCTGGGTAGCGGTAATGATGCAACACTGATGAAGAAGGGGTTGCCGCTGACACCGAACGCCGCACCTGTGCTGTCTACTGGTTCCGCGACCGGCACGCAGACGACGCTCGAGCATGTATTTGCGTTCTTGAATGTGATCGTCGCCCCGGAGGCATCCTTGCCCGTCCAGTCCGCCATCGCGGGAGTGGTCAGCAGCAGCGAAAGGGCGATTAGCAGATATTTGCGCATGATTGTCCTCATGGGAGAGCTGCGGTGATTCCAATATTTCCGGGAACGCTGAAGTCCATCGGCCCGTTGGTGCCTGATGACGAAGAGGACGTGATGGTGATCAGGAAAGGACCTGAAATGATCGACGTGCCGGTATCACTCGCCTGCGCCGTGATCGCGACTGATCCGACGCTCAGGGCAGCATTCACTTCCAACGTCGATCCGCTGATCGTGAATAGACTGGTTCCTGCAGTAAGCGAGAACGTGTATGGTCTCGTAGAACCATTTACGACGGAGAAGTCCCCTATAACTGTCCCGATGCTAGATCCGGAGTTCACCGTTGCATTTGAGAGCGTCAGTGCCGCTGAACCAAGCGAAACGCCGATACCACGCAGACTCTCCCCTCCCCACGGCAACTGGGACGTCGTGGGAGTGAGTGAAACGCCAACAGATGGGATCGTGACGCCGATGCCTACGAGTTGAACGGGGGCCACAGATTAGCCTCCCTGGATGACACACATCGTCACTGCGGCAGAGGAGACCGCCGACAACAGCAAATTCACTCCAGCTACCGGAAACATGTAATTGGAGGTGCCGTTGGAGCTCACAGCAGCAAGGTTGGCGTCGGAGAAGAACACTGGCGTCCGGCTGCTCAGGGATGATCCGAGCTGCGGACCAAGATTGGCCAGGAACTGCTTGTCATCAAGCGTGTACTGGACAGTGTACGTGAAGGTTCCGGACGTCGATCCCGTGACCGCAACGGACGCGTTGAACGGTCCCTTCTGACGGTAGTCGAGGGCAATCGTTGCCGAGGTGCCGGTCGATGTCAGTGTGACGTATTGCGGGTTGGGCATTAGCGATGCATCCCCTTCAGCGTCTTCGCGAGACCGGCCATGCGTCGGACGCGCGGATTATCGGAATGCGACGCCTTGGCCATTTTGGCCGCGGGGATCTTCTCGCCCTCAGGAACGTGCAAAGCCCGATGCAGCGCACCGGGATGCTTGATCGCTCCGGAAATCCAGTGGCCCGCCTTACCACCAGAGGCGCGTTCTAGCCCCGGTGAGCGCTCGAGAAAGGGTTTGCATCGCAGCTACCCCCGCGAGCTTTCTTGACCCGATGCTTGCCCTTGTGGCCGTGCACCTTGCCGACGTGGACGCCGCCGCCGTGCTTCTTCTTCTCGGCATCCTTGATGACGTCCGGCTCGCCGCTGCCCGCATAGTCATCGCGCCCGGACATCGAGCCGCCGCGGGCCTTCTTGTGCTTCATGTGGTGCTTGTGATGGCTCATGGTTCGGCTCCTTTAGACCGAGGAAAATTGCGTGGCGCCGAACAAGGGAGCCACATTGGTCGAGGTAATCGCGGCGATTGCGGAAGCTGCGGGCGTCACGACGATCTGCAGACGGGTGGTTCCGTTGCTCGCGGTGGTGGATGCGAACGTGCCGCGGACATCGGCGGTGGTCGAGGTCGCGGTGGCGGTAGAAGCCAATGCCGCATTGAAGTTCGCGGTCGAGGGCACGATGGTCGCGGAAACGCTGGCCGCCGAAGACAGGGCAATCAGCGTATTCAGGCCCGCATAGGGCGAGTAAAACGGCAGGCCGTAGACGTCGCCAAACCCGATGCTGATGCCGGTCGAAACCGGCGTAGTGCAATTGGTGATCGACGAGATGTATTTGAAGGCCTTCTTACCCGCCAGGGTGGTCGCGCCGCCGGCCGTGATGGTCTCGGTCATCTTGAAGCCGTACATATCGCGGCCGGCTACCGAATAGGTCCCGGCGTCACCGGTAGTGGACAGTTTGATCGTGATGTTGCGGCCGGTGCCGGCGCCCGGATTCCACAAGGCGACCGTTCCGTCACTGCCCATCGGCAGGTAGGCGGCCGTGGAATCGATCGCGAGCAGCGTTCCGGTGGCCGTATAGGTTTCCGGGGCGATAATGGTGGTGGAATAGGTGCCGCCAGCGGACGATGCCGCATTCAGCGGAAAGGCGCCGGTCACGCCGGTGGCCACGACCGTCGCCGAGACGAAGGCGCTCGCATTCAGCGTGGTCGGGACATAATCGACCACGCCGACGTTGTTGTAGAACGCAAAGGTCTTGGCGGTAACGCCGGAGCCGGGGTCATAATTGTACGATACTCGGGGATCCATCATGGAATCGCCGAGGTCGGCCACCATCGGTGCCCGCTGGCTGTTGTGCTCCGTGTCGAGCCCGGTCAGGCCACCACCGCTTGAGGTGGTGGTGATGCCAAACTGGACAACCGGACCGGAAAGTGCGGTGATGGTCATGTGTCTATTTCTCCGCCATCACGAGGTCGGGAACGTGCCCCAGATATGGCGCCAGTCGTAGTAGCTGGGCACATAGCGCTGGTAGCCCTTCACCAAGAGGTTGTCGGTCGAGAACTCGACGCTCATATCGGTCTCGAACGGCTTGCGGTTGAAGAACACCAGGCCGGGATGATTGGTCAGAACGAACCACGCGAATGACGACGTCAGGTAGTCGTAGACCATGTAGCCGTCCTTGAAGGACTGCTCCATTTCCCGGACCGCATTGATGTCGTTGTTGCCGGTGCCGACCCGCAATTCGCTGCGGAACAGCCGGGCGGCGATCGGCTCGAGGTTGGCGGGCACGATCAGCTTCTGGCCGCGGGCATGGATCTTCAGGCCAGCGTTGTTCTTCCAGGTCGAGCGGATGGTGATCGCGGCATTGAGCAGCGAGGTTTCGTTCAGCGAGACGTCCGGCGACGGCTGGTTGGCGATGGTATTGCCGTCGATCGGATGCGCGGTGTTGATCAGCGACACGCCATCGCCCTGCACCGAGGTGTTGAACACGGTGGCGTTGTTGATGATGTTGGCGGCGTAGACCTCCTCGGTCTCCTTGAACGCTTCCATCAGGCCGTCGTTGTTCGGGCCGAACTCCGCCTTGTACAGATTGTCGTCGATCGCCGGCCGCGTGATCGCGTACATCAGCGCGATTTCGAAGTGCTGGGCGTTGTAGATGTAGCGCTGGCCGGCGTTGTTGTCGGTTGCCGATACGCCGCCTTCGTTCTTGAGCTGGGCATAGCCCAAGAACCGCATGGAGGCGCGGCGCTCCAGCGCCATCTGGGAATCGACCTGCTTGAAGATCTGCGGCCACTGCCGCTCGATCATCGGATAGCGGCCGTCGATACCCCAGAGTCCGGGGAGAAGGAGGTCTTTTTCTTGTGCGAGTGAAACGGGCATCTACGTGTCCCCCTTACGAGCTACGCGCCGTCAAATTCAGACGGTCGCAGTTGTTGAGACGGACGATGAGGATGTTCGCCACGCTGGTGTTGTCCGTGCCGTTGACGAAAGCGTTGGTGCCGATCGCGGGGCCCTGCAGGCCGCCCGGAGGTGCATCAGCCGAGTAGAAGTCGACGATGCGGAAGGGATAGGACGAGGCGTTGGTGGTCGACGTCGATTCCACCGTCACGTTCGAGTATCCGGTCAAGGTATTGCCGGTCGTGGTGTTGGCGGTGACCGAGATGTTCAGGCCGACATAGGACGAGGTGATCGTCGCCTTGGTCGAGGCCTGCACGATGAACTGCTGGTCGGGATCGTCGATGACGTAGGCCTTGATGTCCTGCGTCGAACCGGTGACCGATCCGTTGTAGAAATTGCTCCAGACCACGCGCTGGACGCTGGGCTGGTACTGGTAGCAGCCCTGGAAGATGCCGCGGACCAGAACGCCGCCGCCGGTGAACGAGTTGGTGTTCAGCGACGTGATGTAGGCGCCGGAGTTGTTGGTGCCGCCGTTGCTCGACGTGACGCAGGGGTCGCCACGGAACAGCAGGCCGGCATCGGTTGATGCGATCCATACGCCGGTCAGGCCGGCGGTCGGCGATCCACCTTCGGCACGGCCGAAGGACTGGAAGCCCATGGTGGGAGATGCGAGGGTGTTTGACACGGTGAAGGCTCCTGAAATGGCAACCGCACGCGACTATTCGCGATTGGTCATCACCTGAGCCTCCACGGCGCGCGGAGGGTATGCTTAGGACCGGCGCGGTCCTGTTCTTGTGACCCTTAGTTCATTTCTTGGTCGATTGCAATACCCTCCCAGCCGATCAATCCGGAATCTCCACCCGCTCCAGGGTCCGGTTGATGGTGTTCTTGACGCTCTTGTGGCCGCTGCCGGTGACGCCGGGAATGCCGTGGCCGATCTGTTCCTCGGTGATCTGCAGCGGCATGGTGGCGTCCCGATCCATCGCCCGCTTCGCCTTCTTCTGAATTTCTGCCGGGCGCGCGACCAGAATGCAGTCGTCGACCACGATCGGCTCGTCGATGCCCTTCGACATGAACATGCCGTCGAGCAAGCCGTCGAAGTCGGACTGGTGGACCGGGGTCCAGCCGCCGCGGGTCATCTTGGCCATTTCCTGCGGCGTTTCCATGCCGCGGACAGACTTGGTCGCCCATTGCAGCGCAATGCCGTCGCGCCACAACGAATCCACCAGTTCCTTCGGGATGTGCAGCCGGTCGGATCCTTCGAGGCCAACGCCCACGAAATCGTCGCTGTCCCAGTTTGGCCGCGCCTTCATCTTGGCAAGCATAGGATTCTTCGCCGGTGGCTTCACGGCGCGGTCAGCAGCGGCAATCACCGCAACGGGGCTCGGCGCCTCGCGCTTGGTGCGCGGCTTGCCGGCGGGCCATCCGCCCTTGCGCTTGGTCGTCTCGGTCTTCGCTGCTTCGCTCATTCCCTGCGCTCCGAATAGGTGCCGTTGGCCTTCATGGTGTTGAGTCGCGCCTTGTTCTTGGCGTACATCAGTTCCTTCTCCGCATTCGACAGCTTCGGCAGCCCGGGCGTGTCCGGAATCGACAGCCGCGCGATTTCTCGCTCCTTCGGGGTCAGGGTCATCTTGTTGTCCGACTGCCGCTGGCCGGAAGCCGTCGGGACGTCACGGGAAACCGGGGCCGACATGGGAATGCTCCTTCGTTGTAGTTGGGCCTGAGGTTGGGCCTGAGGCTGCGGTTGGGGATCAGGATCGCTGGCGCCCTTGAAGCCAAATTCGGCATCAAGCGCGTCGAAATAGGCCGGGGTGAAGGCGGCGACGCCCTTGTTATCCACCAGATAATTGTGGGTGGCGCCAATCTTGCGGTTCAGCGCTTCGTCGTTGATGAACTCCGGATGCTTGCGCAGCCATTGCTTGGCGGTGTCCGGCAGCGCCGTGATTTTCTGCTCGAAATCCAGCGTTTGGGGCGCGGCGGGGCGCGGCTCGGTGCCCCGGGTTTCTCGACGGGATTCGAATGCCTGTTTACCGTCCTCGAGGCGGTCGAGCCGGCCGCGCGCGGCCGCGATCGCCTCCTGCGCCTCGCCGGCGGCGGCCCAGTCGCTTGCAGCGGCCGCGGTGGTATAATCGGACTTGGCCTTGCTCAGCGCGCCCTGCTCCGCCGCGATCGCGGTCAGGACCGAGTTGTATTCGGCCTCGTCGCCGCGGCCGCGCTCGCGGGCCAGTTCCTCGTCGCGATCCCGGTTTTGTCGCTCCAACTCGGCATTGCGCCGCTGCAAGTCCTCGGCACGGCGTGTCGCTTCCGCTGCACGGACCAGCGCGTCATCATCCGTAGGGGCCGGGGTCGACCTCGGCTGCGGTTCGACAGGCGCTGGCGCAAGCTCAATCTCGACCGGCTCGTCATCCGGCGCGAGTACGATCTCGATATCTTCGGTCGGCGGCGCGTTGTCTTCGATCAGGTCGGCGGCCGGCTGTTCCTGGGAGCGCGGGGGTTTGATCCTGGGCATCAGAACACCATCTTGGGATCGGTTACGCGGGCCCGCAGCTTGTCATAGGGAATGAAGCGGCAAGCGACGCCGTTGATCTGCACGGGCCAGCTATCCTTGATCGCATAGACGACCCAGGTATGCGGCTGCGCATTCTTGCCGACCTCGTCGCCTTCCTCCCAATCCGCGTAGGCGAGCGGTCCGGACTTCAGGACTAACCCGACTTTTCCCTGATGCTCGTCTTCCTGCAGATATTCCTTCGGCAGAATGATGTTGCCGGCGGTCTTTTCGTTGCGGATGAAGGTCCCCAGCAATACGAGATCGCTGAAAACGCCGATGCCGCTTAGATCGCCGACGGCCTTGATGATCCCCTGCTTGGGATCCACAGCCCGGCTGATTTGTTCGATCTTCGGTGCGCTATGCACGCTCATTAGGTTCGTCTCCACTGAGTTTGAAATCTGCTTCGCCGGACATTTTCAGCGCATCGTCGATGCCCTGGATTCGTCCAACCAATTGTCGGTAGGCCGGATAGTCCTCTGGGACGCCGGCCGACAGTGATTCGATCAGCGCCTTTCGGTGTTCGCCGGCAAGCTGCTCGAACGTTCGCGAATGCTGGCTTTTGATCGCCGTCATTTTCCCTTGCGCTTCATGTGCTCGGCCTTTTCCTCACGGCCGACACCCGAGGCCGCGCCGCCACGGAAATAGCTGTTCTTCTCGGCGCGCTTGCTCCACTTCTTGTCTTCGGCGATGGTGGACTCGCCGTCGATCGATCCCCCGCTTTTCTTCGCGATCCGTCCGCCGTGTTTGCGCATCGGCATTCCCGTCGGCATGCCGGGAGGCGGGGCACCCATCGGAGAAGGAGCCGGACCGCCCATGGGAACAGGCGGTCCGGCAGTTGGCCCGGCCATGGGGGGAGTGCCCATGGGTGAGGATGCAGCGCCCGGGCGATGCGGAACGACGATCGCGATGTTGGTCTGATGACCGTGCTTGACCTTGCCGCCACGGGCGTAGCGTTTCGGCCCCTTCTTGCCCGCGACCTTGGCGTCGTGATGCTCGGCAGCCGTCTTGCTGGTGACCTTGCTGAAGGCGTGGCTTTTCGAGTGCTTCTTCGCACCTTCCGGCTCGTCCTTCAGGATATGATCAACCCGGCGATGGGAAACCTGATGCTCGCGGTGCATGTGATGACTGTGTGCCATGGCTATTTCCTGATGTTGCCGAGGTTCGAAATCTGTCGCGCCGGCGCGGCGGTCCACTGTTCTTCCGGACCCTGCGCCGCATCGCCTTGCGCCGGCTGACCCGGCTTGACGCCGGCGATGCGTGACGCCCGGTCCATCGGGTGCTCGCCGCGCGCGCCGGTCATATCGTCGAGCTTGTCGCCGTGACTGCGGCGGATATCGTCGCTGTGTGGGTGCGCCATCTATTTTTCTCCGCTCGGTTTCGACTTGATCTTCGGCTTTGCCGCCGCCTGCTGTCTGATCTGTTCCAGCTTCTGCTCGTGCGTCTCGTCGTTCTGCCGCAGTTGCTGCTCGTGGCGCTCGCGTTGCGCGGCGAGTTCCTGCTGATTCCGCTCGTGCTGCTTGATGATTTCGTGAGTATGCACCTGACCGCCGCGCGCCAGTTCCGCCTGCCCGCTGGCCTCGTCCATCGCCATGCCGTGCAGGGCTTGGACGTGATTGGTTGCCACCTCCGACTGCGCCTTCATGTTGTCGCGCTGGATGTCGTGGGCGTGAATGATCGCCTCGGCCTGCACCCGCAACTGTTCGAGGTACATTTCGAACTGCTGCATGCGCTCCTTGAAGGCGCGCTCGGCGGCCTTGTCGGCGAAACTGGCCTGCTGGTTCTGCTGCTGTAGCAAAAGTTTGGCCTTGTCGATCTGCGCGCTCATCGCTTCCGCCTGCGCCTTGGACTGGATCGCGAACATGCGCGGGTCGGGCGGTGGCGGCGCGGTCTGGCCCAGCATCAGGCCTTCGCTGTCGATGTCGGCGATCCGCATGATCCGCTTCAGCGCGGCGCGCTTGTCCATGTCCTGCGGATATTTGGTGACTAGCGTGTCGATGATCGTGGCCTTCGCGATGCGGTGCAGGCTGGTCGGATTGTTCGGATCGGCGACCGGCACGAGCTCGCGCTGCTCCAGCGCCTGTTTGAATTGCTCGATGGTCCATTCCCGCGCCGGCCGCTTGTTGTGGCGCCAGAATGCCTCCGGGTCCTCGCGAAAGCGCTCTTTCAGCAACTGGAATTCCTGCGCTTGCGCGGCGTGCAGCCGCTTGTGCACGGAGTCCATGATCTTGGTGGCCTGCTCGATCAGGGCCATGGTGGTGCCGACCGGAACGTCCTGCTTGCCCTCGCCGATATTCAATTCGGCGGTCTGGCCGAGGCGCTGACCGACTTCCTCGATGTGCACGCCAAGCGCGGTGAACGAAGCCCCGGTTTCCTTATAAGGCAGCGGCATCACCGCATCGCCCATCTTCATGCCCGGCGGCAGGTCGATCGGATAGCCCGACCCAGCCGGCACCCTCATGTTGTTGGTGTTCTGCCGCGTCGCTCCCTTGGAAATCAGGAAGCCCGGGAAATTGGAGAACATCCCGTTGTCGATCATGATGCGCCAGATCGCGGTCAGCGCCATCGTGACATTGCCGAGGATGTGGCCTAGCCCGAGACCGTAGAAGCCAAGACCGCGGATGAACGGGAACTGGACGAAGAACTGCTTGGCCAGCGCCTGCTCGTCTTCCTCATCCCAGTTGCGGGTGACGGCGAGAACCTGGCGGCTGTCCTTTTCCAGCGTGACGACGTAGGGCAGCGGCAGGCCTTTGCCCTTGAACTGCTCCGGCGCGAACTGGTCGAGGTCGAGTTCGCAGTAGCACTCGTAGACCTCGAACTTGCCGTCTTTCGGCTGCATCGGCTGCGGACGGTAGCCACCGATCTCGGCCTTCTCCTGTTCCGGCGCGGTCAACGTCTGTGCGATATTGGGCTGGCCCACCGGCACGTCGCGGTAGGCGCCGACGATCTGCATCCGTTTCAGCACCGACGGGCGCATCTTGATCCGGTGGGTGACGCGGCCGCAGTTGCGGATGTCGGTCGCCGAATCCGAGACGATGATGTCCTCGGCGTCGACCGATTCCGAGACCGGGCGGCGGCGAAGCGGGCAATTGTAGACCTTCTTGAAGCCATCGCCGCCGAAACCGACGTAAAACATCATGCGGTCGGTGTCGGGATAATATTCCGTCGCCGTCACCGTCAGGTAATGATTCATGTCCTTTTCGAGCGCGGAGCCCAAATCGTCCATCGCCTGCCCTTCGGGCGGCCCGTTGTGGCCGATACCCGGCGCGGCGGCCGCTGGCGGCATGCCCGGGGGTGGCCCGGGCATCGGCGGGGCAGCAGCCCCTGCGATATTAGGCGGGGCGGTGGGCGGTTGTGCGGCGGGTGCCGGCAGCGCTGGCGCATCGGGCCGCATCGGAAGGTCGTTGCGAACCTTGACGGGACCGGCCGCCGGCAACAGTTCGCCGAGCGCGTTGGCCTGAAAATGGATCGTGGCCTCGAGCATCAGCGGATGCCGGATCGACGACATCCCTTCCAGCGGGGCCGAGGCCGAACCGGTGTCGCCGCGCGGCTCTTCCAGCTTGAGTCCCAATAGCCGAATGAACGCGGCGCGCGCCTGTAGCCAGTCCTTGCGCGACTGGTCGTCGAGATCGATCCCAGTGAGCAAATCGGACGCGATCATGCCGAGATCGTCGGCGTTTATATCGTCGGCGAGGTTGCGGTAGAAGTTCTTGTCGTCGCTTTCCGGCTTGTCGCGGGCCGGATGTTCGTCAAACGTCACCGAACCATCGGGATGTTCGATCCGGGCGATGCCGTTTTCGTCGATGGTGACACCGGTATCGCCCTCGCCAAGGTCGAACGTCGCCGGGGCAAGTTGCTCCTGCGGCTGTTCCGGATCAACCAGGCGAAGGGTCGTGGGTGCGGCCATAGTGGCCCTTAAAAAATGAACTTGCGGTCACAATTATCATCTAATCAGGCCGGATACAATGCGCCGGTCCGGGGTCGGTAGCGGGTCTCATCCTCCAGTTCGACCTCGCGCTCCTCGCGACGCACAATCAGGTTGGCGCGGCGGAGGTACAAAAGCGCCATGCTGCAGGTGTCGGCGAGGTCGTCATGGATCGCTCTCGGCACCGTTGCGCATTGCTTGATCATATCGTCGGCCCACGTCTTGTCAGGCGCGTAGACCATGCCTTCGCTGAATAAGTGCACGATGCTTTGTAGCCGGGCCACCTTGTCGGGCGATTTGATAAAGCCGGTCCGGGGATCGATCAGTTCGATGCCGAATTCGTATGAGCCGAACAGCCGGGCCAGTTCCTGGCTCACCGAGTGGCCGGACGCCTTGTTTTCGATCAGCAGCCGGTCGACCTTGAATTGCCGGCAATCTTCGCCGACGCGCTTGGCGAGATCGTGGATCTGGTACTTCTCGGCCCAGCAATACATCAGGAAGATGTTCGGGTTGCCGTTCGGATCGCGGAAAATGCCCCAGATCGACAGCGCCGACGGGTCATTTTCCTCTTTTTCGGTCAGCGCGCCGTCCAGCGCGGCGAGGATGTATTCGAAACCGGGGTATTTTTCCGGGACGCAGCCATTCTTCTCGGCGGTTTCCTTGTCCCACGGCTGCCACCACTCGCGCCGGATGATGCCGCCGCCGCGCGGCGCCGGGTCCTGCTGGTATTGGCCGGCGAATCCGTAGGGCCCGAGTTCCTTTTCCAGCTTGACGACTTCGGTGGCCGGATAGCGCTCTGGCCAAAGCAGGTCGCCCTCCTCGGTCCGGGGATCGACCCAGAAGATGTCGTCCTCCTCGATATCGTCGATATCCTCCCCGATAAACGTTTGAATTTGCTCGCCAACCCACGCATTGACGTGCTGGCATGGCACGTAGCACATCGGCACGCAGAAATGGACGTAGCCGAGATCGCTGGCCAGCACGTGGCCGGCGACGTCGCCCTCGTGCACGCGCTGCATGATGATGACCATGGCACCGGTCCGGCGATCGTTGAGGCGGGACGGCATGCTTTCCATCCACCACCGCACGACGCCCTCGCGGACGACGTCCGATTCGGCCTCTTTCACCAGATGAGGGTCGTCGGCGAAGATCGCGGACGCGCCCCAGCCCGTGCTTCGGGCGTCCACCGACGACGCCAGCCGGTAGCCGCCCTTGTTGTTCTCGAAATGCGAGACCTTGTTGCGGTCGGACACCAGCTTGTAGCGCCCTCCCCACATCCGCTGATACCACGGCGATTCGATCAGCCGACGGGCCTTCAGCGAATGCTCCAAGGCCAGTTGTTCGGCATAAGACGCATAGAAAAACGAGGCTTGCGGCCCCATTAGCGGGCCTTTTTCGCGCTGGGCCCACACCCACGGCACGAAGCAGATTGAGGCGATGTTGGTCTTGCCGGTGCGCGGCGGCACGTTGATCAGGAGCCGGCTAATATAGCCGCGCGCCACCGCCTCCAGATGGTCGCACATCTGCTGGAGATGCCAGTTCCCGACGAAGTCCGACGGGTCGAAATGTGGCCATGCGGCTTTGACGAACTCGTAAAACGAGTCCTCCAGCCGTTTTGCCTCCTCGATTTCCTTGAGGCGTCGGGCAGCGCCGGCGAGCGTGACGAGCGCGGTGCGGGAAAGGGTCATCGGCGCGCAACATAGGCGTTATCCACGTATTTGTGAACTCTTCCCCATTTCTTCGTTGCCAACGCAGGTACGCTTTGTTACATCACGTCGCCATGAGCGACCGACTTTCCCCCGGCGAATATCATTGGACCGCGAAAATTCGCATGACCGCTGAGTTGAAGGACCGTCTGTGCGCGCTGGCCTCGCAGGAACGGCGGTCGCTGGCCGTCTTCCTCGGCAACGCGCTTCAGGACTTCGTCACCGCGAGGAGTACGACATGACCGAGGAGTGGCGACCGATCGCCGGCTACGAGGGATTGTACGAGGTCTCAAATATCGGAAGAATCCGTAGCCTGCGCCTACGCGCAGGCCGGTATGATCGTGAACGGGCTACACCTCTTATCAGGGCAATGCGACTTCACGACGGATATCCCGTTATCGACCTTCCTGGGCCCGATAGGAAGCGCAAAACTGAAATTACTTTCAGGGTGCACTGCATCGTTTGCGAGACTTTCAATGGCCCAAAACCCGATGGCTTTGAATGCGCCCATTTGAACGGTGACCGGGCCGATTGCCGCGCTGAAAACCTGAAATGGGCGTCCCCGACGGAAAACCAGTCGCACCGGATTTTGCATGGCACAGACTGTCGCGGATCGAGGCAGTATTCCGCGATCCTTACCGAACAAGACGTCATACGAATGCGTCGTGAGTACGTTCACCGGCGCGGGCAAATCAAGGAATGGGCCAACAACTTCGGTTGCACCACAGGCGCCGTCTGGCGCGCGATCAATGGCAAAACTTGGAGGCACATTTAATGGATAGGAAGGAAATGCTGGACCTCCGCAAAACCGCCGTCGAACGCCTCGAACGCCTGCGCAAGGTCGGCGACTGGGGTGCCGGCGCGTCCGACATCCGCGAGACGGCCGAGGTGCAGGTCAAGCTGATCGATCACCTGCTTGAACGCATGAGGGCCTGACATGAATGTCCCCGACTCGTCCGATGACACCCGCGCGCCCGAGATCATCCTCGCCGAGGCCTTCAAGAAGGACCTCGGCGTCACGATTGACCCGCAGGCGCTGCGCATTTTTATCCGCTGGCGCTGGGATCGCGTCCAGACGCTGGCGCACAAGATTCACGACGCATGACGCCATCACTTTCAACCTCCCGCCTCACCCTCCGCCCGCTCGTCAAAGCCACGCAGCGAAATCTCGGATGGCTGCGTGATCCGGACGTCGTGAAGTGGTCGCAGCAGCGGCATCGCGAACACACGCTATCGTCGCAGCTTCGGTATGTCGGCTCGTTCACCGGCAATTCGCATCTTTGGGCGATCGTGCTGGCGGAAACCGGCGAGCACATCGGCAATCTCAGCGCGCGACACGACGAACCGAACAACGTGTCGGACGTCGGCATCATGATCGGCGAGACCAAATACTGGGGCCAGGGATTCGCCAGCGAGGCATGGAAACATGCATGCGACTGGCTGCTCGACAAGGATTGCGGCGCTGTTCGCAAGCTCGAGGCGGGATGCGCTCGGAGCAACGAAGCGATGCTGAAGATCATCCGGGGCAGCGGGTTCAAGCAAGAGGGCGAGCTTTTGAACCACCACTTGTTCGGCGGCTCGCCGACATCAGCGGTGCTGTTCGGGAGGATGCGGTGAAGGCATCACGCCGATCATTCTTTGCGTTTATGGGTGTGACGCCGCTTGCCGCCAAGGCGACGGTTGATGCCGAGATTGCGAAGGGTATTGGCGTTGACCTTAGTGGGCTGGGAAACGCTGCCATGGGCTTGCCGGGCGGCTACTATGGCGCACCTCAAGCCTTGCAAGGACCTGAAATTCCATACGAGCGCCGGCTGATTGGAGCGGCTGACTACATCAAGGCATTCGGCCTGCCAAAATCCGTAGAGGCCAATTTTCGGGACAATGCCCGATATGTGCAAAGCCTCGACCCGGACATCGCCTGCAAACGATCATGGTCCATGTCGGTCAAGATCATGACGCAGCGTGAGCGAAACTTTCAGCGCGCGGTCGAGCGGGTGAAGGTAGCCGGTTGGCAGGAGCGCGGACGTCAGAAACTCAAAACAATACTTGGATTCGAATGGCCATGGTGACCGAACAGCAGACCATCGACGAAATCTTCGCCATCCGCGTCAAGAACAACGTGCCGTGGAAGCGCCTGATGGAAATCGCGCTGAAGCATGCGCCGGACGAAACGCGCGCCGTACTGCGCGAAATCAACGCGAACGACCGCGCGGTTTCGGATTTGCTCGGGGAGTTGGCGAAATGAAGCAGTCCGAGATCATGATGCAGTCGGAAGCCGACGCGTGGTTCGGCCGCAACCGCGACAACCTGGGACAGAGCGATCCGGTTTCGGAGGCGATAAATTCCTGCAGCCTGCTGCCAACGTCCGTTTTGGAGATCGGCAGCGCGAACGGATGGCGGCTGGAGAAGCTGCAAACACGATACGGCTGCGACGTGATCGGCATCGAGCCGAGCATGAATGCCTGCCAGAAAGCGCGCGTCCCGACGTATCAGGCGACGGCGGACGCACTGCCTGTGCGGGACGGATTATTCGATCTGGTGATCCACGGCTTCGAATTGTATCTATGCGACCCCGCCGACTGGCTGAAGATCGCGGCGGAAACCGATCGCGTACTGATGACCGGCGGACATCTTGTCGTTCACGACTTCGCGCCGCCATTCACCTTTGCTCGCAGGTATAAGCACCGCGACGATGTACTGGCCTACCATTTCGATTTTGCACAGATGTGGCTGAGCAGCCCTCTCTACGTGATTGTCGCACGCCAATATCCGAGCGACGAGGAGATGATAACGGTGCTGAAGAAACGGCCTGCCGATGCGATCGAGGTACGGCCATGAAGATCGGCATCGTCGGCCATGGCTCGATTGGGCAGCGGCATGCAGCCAATGCGCGGGAGCTCGGTCATGACGTAAAGGTCTACGATCCCATCATTATCGGAAAGCCAGACTTCAGGTTTGAGCACCAACTTTACGACTGGTGCGATGCCGCGGTGATTGCCACGCCGTCGCCGTTCCATGAAAGCGGCGTCCGCGCTGCGGTCGAGCGCGGAAAGCATGTGATGGTCGAGAAGCCGATTTCCATCGCGGTCGGAGCGCTGCCGGCGATTCTGGAATCGGCCGCCAACAAAAACCTGATCGTTATGATGGGAAACAATCTGCGCCTGCATCCGTGCGTGCAGCAGGCAAAGGAATGGATCGTCGCAGGGCATATTGGGAACCCGCTGTGGGCGTCGTTTATCTGTGCGACCCGGACGGCAAAACCGCCGTACGTCAGCGACGGTGTGATCCTGAATACCGGCTCGCATGAGGTGGATCTAGCGCTGCACTTGCTCGGGCCCGCGAAGGCCATCAGTGCGAACGTCTGCATGAACCTCGGTGAAATGACCGACATAATCGCCGACTTCGTGCTGGAGCATGACAGCGGCGCACGGTCGCGATTTCATCTCGACTTCATCACCCCGAATGAAATTCGCGAGTTCTGGATCGCTGGGGAGGAACGAAATATTGGCGTCGATTTGCCGAAGCGTCTGCTGTCGCTCGGAACGACCTCCAATCACATGCCGGGTGATTACGACAAGGATTACCGCGCGGAGATGGAAGCGTTCATCGACCGGATCGACGGCAAGATCACGCCGGGAGCGAGCGCGCGTGACGGATTGGCAACGCTGCGGGTGTTGCTGGACGTACGGAAGATGGCCGGTCTGGATCAGACTTACGAGCATCGCGAGATTAAGGGGTGGGGTGGTCAATGAAAGTCGTCTCCGTCATCCAGGCCCGTATCGGATCAACGCGCTTGCCCGGCAAGGTCCTGATGCCGCTCGGTCACCACCCTGTGTTGGAGTGGTGCCACCGAGCCTGCGCGGCCGCGCCGGGCGTTGATGAGGTGTGGATCGCCACGTCCACGCTGCTGGCGGACGACGTGATCGCGGATTTCTGCGATGACCACGGCTTTTTTTGTTGGCGAGGGTCCGAAACGGATGTGCTGTCGCGCTTCGTCGGATGCGCCAACGCTAGCGGCGCCGATGTACTTTTGAGGTTGACCGGAGATTGCCCCTTTCTGGACCCTCAGGTCATCGGCGCCGTTGTTCGTTTGCAGAAGCAGACCGGTGCGGCGTTTGTCACCAACGTATCGCCCCGCACCTATCCCGACGGTCTCGACGTGCAGGCGTTCACCTACGAGGCGCTTGCGGCAGCCGATGCGGAAGCCACACGCCCGCTCGACCGCGACGGTGTCTGCACCTGGATCGAGCGCAATCGGTCACGCTTTCCGGCCGAGACGGTCATCAATCCGATTCCCGGCTTGCAGGACGAGCGCTGGGTACTCGACACCGCCGACGATTATGATTTCTGCAAAGCCATTGCGTCGCTGTGGCCGTGGGACAAGGGCCCTCCGTCCCAACTCGATATGCTCGGGCTGTTGGACGAACACCCGACGCTGCGGCAACTCAATTCGCATCATCCCTGTAACGAGCGCTACGTCGAAGCGCTGGCCGAGGAGCCGATCTATGCGCGTAGCTATCAAAGGTCTCAAGCGCAGTTCGAAAAAGCGCGCGAAGTCATCCCGCTCGCCGCGCAAACGTTCAGCAAAAGTCATCTCCAGTATCCGCAACCAAGCCCTCTGTTCATTTCGCATGGACAAGGCGGCATCGCTTACGACGTTGACGGTCAAGAATACGTCGATCTCGTGTCCGCACTGCTCCCAAACATTCTCGGCTACCGCGACCCTGACGTTGACGCGGCCGTCCGACGACAGCTTTGTTCTGGGGTTTCATTCTCTCTCGCCACAGAACTTGAATCGGAGCTCGCGGAAACGCTCTGCCGACTGATTCCCTGCGCCGAAATGGTTCGGTTCGGCAAGACCGGCACCGACGTTACGTCGGCAGCGATCCGACTTGCGCGCGCGCATACGGGCCGTGATCGAATCCTGATGTGCGGCGGCTATCATGGCTGGCAGGATTGGTCGGTCGAACGCAACCTGGGTGTGCCGGAGGATGTTCGGCATCTGACCACGCGGGTTTCCTACGGTAGCGCGGAACATATCGCCAGCATCCCGAAGCGCGCCAAAAACTACCAGTTCGCCGCGGCTATCGTCGAGCCCGAGGCTGATCCGGAATATCTCCAACTTCTGCGGAATGTCTGTGATGAAACCGGAACCCTCCTGATCTTCGACGAAGTCATCACTGGCTTTCGTTTCTCGCTCGGCGGGGCGCAGAAGCTGTGGGGTGTCACACCAGACCTTGCGACGTTCGGCAAGGCGATGGCGAACGGTATGCCGCTGTCGGCCATCGTCGGCCGCCGCGACATCATGAAGCGGTTCGAGCCACCGGATAACATTTTCTACAGCGGCACCATGTTCGGCGAAACGCTGTCGCTTGCCGCTGGCATCGCCACCATCAAGAAGCTGGAGCGAGAGGAGGTGATACCGAAGCTCTGGCAGGTGGGCGATGATCTCGCGATGCAGGCCGAGGCGCTGATGTTCAAGCATGGCACCGGCGATGCAATCCGGCTGTTCGGCGCGGCACCGTTCAAGCGGCTGAAATTCCGTGACGACCAGATTGCCGCGCTATTCCGCAAGGAAATGGTGGCATCGGGAACGCTGATCACGGCGAGTCACAATCTTTGCGCTGCGCATGGTCCGTCGGAGATCAAACGTATACTGAAGTCCTACGATCACGCGCTCGGCGTTTTGCGGGCAGCGATGGACAAGGGTGACATTGCCGATCGATTGAACGGCGCGAGCGTCGGACCGATGGTGAGGGCATCTTGAAATCGGTCCTCATCACCGGCGGTTCGGGATTTTTCGGCACGGCGTTCGTGCGGCGTCTGCTGGGGATGAACGAAGGGCCGTTGCGCATTGTGGTCTATTCCCGCAATGAACATCGGCAGGCCGAACTGGCGCGCGATCTGGCTGTGCTACCCGCCGCAGACTGGCGCATGCGCTACTTCATCGGAGATGTCCGGGACCGCGACAGGTTACGCCGGGCGATGGAAGATATCGAGGTCGTGATCCATGCCGCCGCACTGAAGCGAATAGAGGTCGGCGCATACAATCCGCTTGAAGTGAAAAAGACCAACATCGACGGCGCGGCGAACGTGATCGAGGCCGCGACCGATGCTGGTGTTGACCGGGTGGTTGCCCTGTCGTCTGACAAGGCTTTCGAGCCGGTTAGCCCCTACGGGACCAGCAAGGCATTTGCGGAATCGCTTTTCCTTGCCGCCAACAACACGCGAGGAAATAACGGTCCGCGTTTCGCTGCTGTCCGGTACGGCAACGTTTGGTGCTCCACCGGCTCGGTCGTCCCAACTTGGCGCAGAATACTCGAAACCTCCGATGTGGTGCCCGTCACTGATCCTGACTGCACACGGTTCTTCATGACGATGGATGAAGCTGTCGATCTGGTATTGCGCACCGCCGATACCATGAAGGGCGGCGAGATCGCTATCCCCACCCTCCCCGCCTACCGGCTCGGCGATCTGGCCGAGGCCATGGGCGCCAAGATGGACGTGCGCGGGCTGCCGGCATTCGAGAAGCGTCACGAGAGCATGGCGGAAGGAAATTCCAGCGAACACGCCCGCCGCATGTCGGTCGACGAATTGCGGGAGGCATTGTCATGCGCGTGATGATGTCGGCAGCCGGATCAGCCGTTGCGCCGTCGATCATCCGGCATTTGCAATCGCTCGGGCATTACGTCATCGGGCATGATTGCTCGGCGTATGGCGCTTCGAGCGGCTGTGACAAGTTTCTGCAGTCGCCGCATGTTGGCAGCCTTTATCTGATGCGATTTGGAGAATTCATCATCGATAATTCGGTTGACCTATACCTTCCGTTTTTGGACGAGGAGATCACGCTAATTTCCGGCTTCACAAGGCCTGTGCTTTGTTCGCCGAGTGAAACCGTGGAAATCTTCACCAGCAAGATTGCCCAACAACGTGCGATGGAACTGGCCGGAATTCCTGTCGCTCCCGGCGTACCGAATCCCGTTCTCAAGCCCGAGCGCGGTCGTGGCGGCCGGGGCATCTTCCCGTTACCTGATGGATATTTGGCGCAACAGAGAATAGAAGGCGACGAATACACCGTCGACGTCCTGACCGGCATGGATGGCGCATTCCTGTTCGCGGTCCCTCGCCTTCGCATTCAGGCGAACGGCGTTTCGATCATCGGCAAGATCGTAATGGATGCCGAGATCATCAACCTCGCGCTACTCGTGGTCAGCAAATTCACATTCCGCGGTCCGATCAACATCCAGATCATCCGCGAGCGCGCGACCGGCAAGCTCTACATCATCGAGTTGAATCCGCGACTGTCCGGTTCGTGCATTTTCACTGTGATGGCCGGCTTCGACATTCTCGACGCGACAATCAAGCTTTGGGAAGGCAAACCATTCGTGGCGCCTGACAAGATCGAGGACGGACTGGTGATCCGGCGGAATTATGTGGAGGAGAGGCTTTGACCGACCGCGTCCTCGTCATCGCAGCCCACCCCGACGACGAAGCGCTCGGTTGCGGCGGCACGATTGCGCGGCATGTGGCCGATGGCGATACCGTGCATGTGCTGTTCGTGGCCGACGGCGAGACGGCGCGCGTGATGGCAGCCAAGCCGAACCGCAACATCGCGGCTTTCGAGGCCAGCAAGGTTCTCGGCACGCAGCCTCCGATCTTCCTCGACTACGCGGACCAGAAGCTCGATACGTTGCCTCTGCTAGAAATCACGCAGGCCATCGAGAAGAACATCGCCGAGATCAAACCGACCATCGTCTACACACACCACGCCGGAGACTTGAACAACGACCATCGCATCGTGCATCAGGCGGCCATGACAGCGTTGCGGCCACTGCCCGGCTCGACCGTTCGCGCGATCTATGCGTTCGAGGTGCTGTCGTCGACCGAGTGGGGAAGCGGGTTTGCACCCGATCATTTTGTCATTCTGATGAGCGAACTGGACCGGAAGGTTGCCGCGCTTCACCGATACGGCGATGAAATGCGAAATGCGCCCCATGCTCGTTCGTTTGAAGCGGTCGAGGCGCTGGCGATTTTGCGAGGGGCCGCGTGCGGTGTGCACTATGCGGAAGCCTTCATGACGCTGAGGAGCGTAATATGAAATACCTGATGGGCTATTGGATAATTGGTTGCCTGATTGTCGGTACTGGCGCGGGAATGCACCACGCTAGATGTCCTGCCGACGATGATGCTGCACCCTCGGAACTTATCGTCTCGGTCGCTATATGGCCGGCCGGAATGCCGTTGAGCACGTATTATCATGTGCCGCCAGCATGCAAACGGTTGCCATGATATCCCTTCGCCCCGCCATGCCCAAGGATGCCGACGACCTGTTCGCGTGGCGCAACGATCCAGTGACGCTGGCGTGTTTCCGCTCGACCGCCGCCGTGCCGCGCGAGGATCACGACCAATGGATGCGGTTCAACGTCATGCACGGATACCCGGAGCATATCGTCCTGATCGCCGAGAATTACGAAGGAAAACTCGGCGTGGTTCGCTTCGATGCCGAGAAGAACGACACCATGACATTCGAGGCGTCGATCACAATGGCACCGGCGCACCGCGGCAAGGGGCTGGCCGGAACGGTACTCGCGCAGGCGTGCTGCTACATGACCGAGTACACCATCAACGCAGACATCAGACGCGACAATTATCGCTCGCGCAATATCTTCGCCCAGTGCGGTTTCGATCTGGTCGGGCAGAAGGATGGTTTCGTGCAATACCGACGGGAGCCGCAGATATGATCGGGACGATCAAGCCATTCAACACCATCGGCAAGGTCGAGACCATGGCCGCGATCACTGCCATGGTAAACGGCCCGCTGTCCGGGTATCTGGCCGGCAAGGAGCGCGGCGGCAGGAATGTCTGCGCGCTGGAGGATGCGTGGTGCGAGACATTCGGGGTGAAGCATGCGGTGGCGTGCAATAGTGCGACGTCGGGCCTGCTGGCGGCGTGTGCGGCTGCGGGTATAGGAGATGATCCAACCGATAAGGTCATTACGACACCTTTCACCATGAGCGCGACCGCCGCTGCCCCCGCGTTTCTGGGTGCCAAGGTCATCTTCGGCGATATCGAGGACCAGAATTTCTCCTTGCAGGAATGTCCGCCGCATCACGGGAACGTCAAAGCTTCGATCATCACTAACCTGTTCGGGCACCCGGCAACTCTCAAAGAAGCGAGGAGAACCGCTGAGGTTCTGCGCGGTATATTGATTGAGGACAACGCGCAATCTCCGTTCGCGATGGAGCATGGCAAATACGCCGGAACGATCGGACATATCGGCGTCTGGTCGCTCAACATCCACAAGCCGATCCAGTGCGGCGAAGGCGGCATCTGCACGACGGACGACGATGATCTAGCCGCGAAGATGCGCGCGTTCATCAATCACGGGGAAAACACCGGAGGACCGATAGGCCTCAATCTCCGAATGCCGGAAGTCTGCGCGGCGATTGCGCTGACGCAACTGCGGCGCGGCAAGCAGATCGTGGCCGAGCGTGTCGAGCAAGCCGAGGCGATCATTGCGGCGATCGGCGATATTCCGGGATTGCGGCCGCCGGTGGTGCGGGAGGGCTGCACGCATTCGTACTATTGCATCCCGTTCCTGGTGGAGAAGAACCGGGCCGAGTTATGCGCGGCGTTGCGCGAGGACGGCGTGCCGATCGAGGAAGGCTACGTCGATCCGTTGTATCGCATGTCGGCATTTTCGCGATTCGCGCGGCCGTGCCCGGTGGCGGAGGATTTGCAGGACCGGAGGCTGCTGTATTTCGAAAACTGCGCGAGGTCGCCGACTGGCGAGCAGATCAAGCAGATTGGCGATGCGTTCAAACGGGCGGCGGAAAAATGGGTGATAGACCAGTGAGCCCGCGTCCGATTCGGCGCGACTATCTGCGGCGCATCAACCCTCCTCGGATTCCGGAGGATGGCCCGTTGACGCCTCGGCTGCGCACCAAGCCAAGCGACATCCACGCTGTCGGCTTCCATCATGATTTTTCCGAGAAGGATGATGACGAATGAAACCGGTATACGTCTTCGACATCGATGGAACGATCGCCAATCTTGAGCATCGCCTTCATCTGCTACCGGATTGGAACGCGTTTTTCGACGCATGCGACAAGGACGCACCGATCGACCATATGATTCGGGTGGCGCGCGCGCTTCATAATGACAATGACATCGTCTACGTTTCCGGCCGGTCTGATCGGGTGCGAGACGCTACGGTTGAATGGCTGAAGAAGCACAGTCTACCTCCCGGACGTCTCTACATGCGGTGCGCCGGCGATCACAAGCCGGACGATATTCTGAAGGTCGAGTTACTGGCAGAGCTTCGGCGCGACGGCTTTGAGCCGATCATGGCGTTCGACGACCGGACACGGGTCGTGAAGGCGTGGCGCGCCGCAGGGATCCCCTGCGCCCAGGTTGTGGACGGGGATTACTGATGACCGAAGTGATAGCGGAGCTGAGCGGGAACCATGCTGGCTCGCTCGTCAATGCGCTGAAGCTGATCAATGCCGCGAAGGCGGCCGGCGCCGATGCCGTGAAATTCCAGTGCTTCTCCCCAGATCGCCAGGCGATCAAACGCAACCGGCCGGAAGTGCTGGCGCTGGCCGGCGGGGTGCCGCTGATCGACCTATACCGGCAAGTCTGGACGCCATGGGGATGGTTTCCGACGCTGATCGCACATTGCGCTACGCTGGACATTGCGTGGTTCTCGTCGGTGTTTGATCCGCTCGACGTCGCCTATCTCGAGACGCTGGCCTGTCCGCGGTACAAAATCTCGGCCTTCGAGATGTTAGACTGGGAACTGATCAAGGCTGTCAAGGAAACCGGAAAGCCGATCGTGATGTCGGTCCGACCGACGGCTGACGTCATGGTTCTTCACGCCACCAATTACGACGGCTCGGTGGTTCCGCTCGGTGTCTCGGACCACGGCTGCGACATCATCCCGACTGCGGTACCGATGATCGAGTGGCACCTGAAGTTACCCGGCGTCGATACGCCCGACAGCGATTTTTCGCTGACACCGGACGAGATGAAACAGAAGATTGAGCAAATCAGAGTGACGTCGGTGGCGGAATGAATGGCCTTCCGTTACTATTGGGATGGCGATTTGTTCGAGGCGCTGCTGCGCTATCGAATGTTGCCGTTCCTCGCCGACATCCTCGCAGCCTACAAAGGTGAGCCCATGGCATCAGCAGCAGACATACAGAAACTGGTCGAGGGCATGAAGCGCGCCAAAGCCCTCACTGAGCGAGCAGCCACTACCGCGCCGAAGCACGCAGCCATCATGGATGCATTCGAGGCACGCCTCGGCGTCAACGACGAAAACATGGCCAAGATCGCCGAGTACGAAAAGCAGATGGCCGCCATGGACGCGATCGGCAACGGAGGGCCGGCGCTGGACAGCACGTTTCAGGCTGATGCACCGGGCCCAACAACTGGCGGCGCACCTACCGTGACCGGGTTGGCTGTACCGGAGCCTCTAGTCCATATGCCGATCAACTACAGGACCGGCGATCCGGTAAAATAGCGACTAAATTCCGCTGCCCTGTACGAAGCACCAGACATATCCGGCGCGGCTCAGGAAGATGATGAAGTGGCCGGTCGGATTCGAGCGGTCCCATTTCAGCTTCTCGGGCGGTATCTCGTATTCGGTTCCGACGTCGATATGCGGCCGGCCTCGCGGTGCGTCCGGGCGGTCATCGGTGATCCGGCAGAACGTCTTGTCGCCTTTGACATGTATGTCATCGCACCAGTAGGCGTCGGCCACGCCGCAGCAGGACATGGTCGGGACGTCGGGGCGCATCAGCGAGCGATACCATTCGGCGACGGCGGGATCCTGCGCCTCCCATTGCCCGAGATCGCGGGCGCGGGCGTGAGATGCGAACAGCAGGCAGGCAACGATCCAAGCTGCGACGACGAAGCAGCCTCTTGCCCCGATCATCCGGCCCTCGGATTGACGATCACATAGCCCGCGATTGATCGGGCATGAACTCGCGTGAGATGATGTCCGCTATTGGCGTCGAATACTTCCCAGACACCCCCGCCGAGATCAGCCTCAAGCACCATGACGTGATGGCGCCGCACTGCGGCCATGCCCGGCGCCGGTGCTGCGCGCGGAAACCGGAACCAGTTGGATGCGAGCCAGAGATCGCGGATCGAATGGCCGAAGATGCGCACCGCCGCTCCGCAGCCGCAGAAGGCGCGCGAGGGACAGCCGGCGGGATGAGGAATGATATCGCCGGCACCATAGGAATTCGATTGCCGCGCTTTAACCCGGTGCATCGTCACACGAATTGACCTGATGCCCGCGAAGGGATTGTTCTGCCCCATGCAATATGGATGCGTGACCGATCCGGTTTCGATGCAGCTAGCTGCGGAATAATGGCGCTGACGTGCCTCGGCATTGCCACAGACAACACAAATGAGCGCAACGACGGCCAGCAGTTTGAACATGTTATCCCCCGTGCTGACCGTTAACCTCGTCGAAATCTTCGATGCCGAGTTTCATATTGATCTTGGCAAACCGTACGAGGTTCTGCCGGTGCCGGCGCTCATCGTCTCTTTCGTGCGTCATGAGCTGTTCCTTTCCGGAGTCGACGATGTCGCTGAATTTTCCGCGTAGCCACCATCCGAGTCCCGCCACCGCAGCGGGGCCGCCGGCGATCTTGATCAGTTCAAGCAAATCGTCCGCGCCTCCACTCATCGGTCGTTAACCGTTTTCATGGTGTGATCGTTGGCAGCCATTTCATTCCCTTTCGCGAGGGTTTGGAGTGGTTAGAGCCGATCCGCCGTTACCGCGGTCGGATCGGCTCGCTTCGTCATGATCAATCGCCAGCAGTGGACGTGACAGTCGGATCGCCAGCCGGAGTGCCAGCGTTGGCCGGATTGTCGGGATCGATCTGAGCCTGCACTGCGGCCCATCCGGCGTCGACTTGCGCGTCCAGCGTCTGGAGCGCCGTAACTTGGTCCGCGGTCATCGAGCCGCTGCTGTTCTGCAGCAGAGAAATGATGTTCTTGACCGCCGTGTATACCGTCGAAATCTCGTTGATGATGTAGGGCAACAGCGCGCTGAGCGCGTTGATGATATTGGTGATCATCGAGGCCGTTGCGGCAGAAGTGCCGATCAGGGGCTCAATCACGGCGAGGATGGCAAGGATTACTTGGGGATTCATGTCAGGAGCCTTTCACGGTATTGATGGGGGTTGCTCGCAGCGCTTGAACCGCCGACACGAGGGCGTTGTAGATGGCGCCCGTCACGGGCTGGTTGGTGGCAACCGCAGCTTCGACGGCGGCACGAGCCGCAGTTCCGGCATTGACGCCGCGGATCACGGCGCGGCGGTTGGCAGCCGAGCACAGCGGTTGGGGAAATTTCTGCGTGATGCAGTAGTTGCCGTAGTTGGTGGCCGTTACCTTTAGGGCATCGTAGGCATTCGCCACGATACCAGCCTGCCCCGCCGTGACGGTCGCCGTGGTGACCATCGTATACGCGCCCTTGATATCGTCGATAGCGGTTTGAAACTGAGCGCAGCCGGCGAGCGTTAACCCGAGAATTGCGATAGCAAAAAGCTTCTTCATTTGGACACCACCTTCATATCAGCGTTGGAAACAATGTTGGGACTGTTCGGGGTTGCAGCAGCGATGGCCGGCGAAGCCACGACGACCGCGCCGTTTGCTTCAACAGCTTTGGCCTGCTCCACCGGGCTCGCCGTGTGGCTGGCCTTGAGCATGGCGTAGAGCGGCGCGAGTGCGGCGATCAACACCACGATATCATTCACCGTGCTTCCCAGCGCGGCGATGACTTCCTTGACCTGATCCAGCGAGACACCCTTGGCCTGCAAACCGAATATCGCGATAGCAGTGCCGGCAATCGAGATGGCGTGTCTGCTGGCCGAATCGACTTGCGCCCTTGTGGGTAACCACATGTTACTTCTCCAATGGTTTCGAGTTTTGGATTAAGCCCTTCGCAAACAGCGCGGCCTCATGATCGCGCCGCAACCTCAGCCCGAGTGCATTCGGCCAAAGCCTCGCCATGGCGCGGATATCGTCCGGGATCAGGTTGAAACTATTTCCAGCCATGTGCTGGTGGATCGCCCGCATTTCCATGTATCGCGCGCCCGGTGTCGAAAAAGTCGCGCCTCGATTGTAGGTCAGGCTGACGAGCGCACCGAAACTGTCCGCCGACAGCTTGTCGGTGTTCGGCAGCGATCTTTGGACGATGCCCTCCCATTTCGGCATATCGCGATCCTGAAACACCGCCATGGCGGCGTCCCAATCAACCGTCACTCGGCCGATCAGGGCATGAGCGTGCGAACTCGCCGCCGATCCTGTAATGCCCGCGACTTCCTGAAGGGCTTCCACCATTTCGAGGGGGAGCTTGTCGGCCCAGTCTTCATCGATTTGATCGATGGTCGAATATCCGCAATCATAACCGATGGCGACGGTGACGCCGGATTGTCCGCCGGGCCATGTCGGATGCGAATACAGCTTTGTGTAAGCCGCCTCTGATGAGACTTCAGAGGTGACGATAAGGTTGATTGCGTCCTGAGAGCTCAGCAAGGACATCAAGCAGCCCTCGCAAATTCACCGTAGTGTGCTCTCGCTGCAGCAGCATACGCCTGATGAGCATCTTCGGCGGTCGCAAATGTGCCGAGTAATTTCCTTTTCTTGTTAATCGAAATGCAGGCCTGCCAGCGATTGCCTTTCTTCCTGATCCCCTTATAGGGATTTTTGGAATCTGCCCGCTTGGGACGATTCATGCAGTTTTGTACCGGCGTCGCTGGCCTAAGATTTACCCACTTGTTGTTGTCATGCCGCAGATCACGGTGATCAACCTCGTGACTGGGCCATTCGCCCATCTGGTAAAACCACGCGAGGTAATGAGCGAGATAGATTTTGCCGTCGATCCCGATGTAGATATATCCGTTGGCCTTGTTTTTTGATCCAGCCACCTCGCCCGGTACACCATTGGGAGTTTTCGAGACGAGCCAGACAAACAGCCCCGTGATCGGATCGTACCGCAAAAGTCCTTTGAGCCGATCATGCGTCAACCCACGCTCCTTGTAGGGGTGCGTTAGGCGCTCCAGCACGCGAGGGACGATGTCGGTCATCCGCGAAATCCACCTCTTCCTCAAGAAGTGGGTTGTAGTTCAAATCATTAGGAAAGTCACTACTGCGCGTAGGGGTTGAACCCGGGCTGGAACGGTTCCGTGACACGGCCGATCTGGCGCGCGGGGCGGGCCAGCCGGGACAGCACCGGATTGGCATATCGGCCGGCGACACCAGCGCCATAGGCGGCATTGCCTACCAGCCGCGGCGACATCAGCGGCAGCGTTGCCGCGGCGGCCAGTCCGGCACCTGTCGCGCCCGCTCCGACCGCGCCCGCTACCGCAGGTACGGTCTCCATTGTTGCCAGCCGCGCCAGCCCGCGCGGAACCCACGAATGCAGCGCCTGACCGGCCAGCTTCTCCATGAGATTCGGCGCGCCGGCGCTGACCAGGAAATTCGCCAGTTCAGCCCGGCGCCCGAACGAGGTATTGACGTTGTCGCGCAGGGTCGATTGCAGCTTGCGCAGCGCGGTGTCGACATTGACGTTCGGCTTCAGCGACAGCGTGGTCTCGATTTCCTTGATCTGTTTGCTGGCGTCCTCGTAGCCCTTCATGACCTTGGCGTATTCCGGCACCTGATCGATGATGGTCTGACGCACGGCATTGTAGATGCGGTCGGCGGCGACGCGCGACGGCGTATTGGGCTCGGTCCCGTCGCGGATATCGCCGAGTTGCTGTTTCAGCGCGTCGATGCCCTCGGGGGTATGGAATTCGGCCGGATCGAGGCCTTTCCAATTGTCGATCGCATCCGTCATTTCCTTGCGGATGCCTTCGGTTTTCGGCGACAGACTCTGCGTCGGCCCGGTGCCGCTGCGGCCGGAATAGGTCTTGATGCCTTGAGCGTTGGCAACCGCCTGATCGATGTCGTTGAAGTCGAGGATGGTGCTGTCCGCCTTGATCGGCCCCATCTGGGTCCGGTAGGCGTTGCCGCGCTCCTGCCGTAGTTGCGCCACCGCGGCGCGCGCCTCGTCGACCGCGTCCGAGAGCGGAGCTGCCCCGGTGATGTTCTCGCGGAAGGCTTGCGCCGCTGGACCACCCTCATAGCCGGCGCGGGTCGCGACCTTGAGCGGATCGGCTCCGACGCCAGTCGTGACGCCCAATACCTGGGACGCAACATTGCCGGCCACATTGCCTGCCGTCTCCGCCACCGGCGCCGCGGCGCGCATCGGATCCACGGTTCGGCCGATATCGCCAGCCACTTCGCCGACCTTGCCGGCGACGCCCGGCGCGCGCGCCAGCAATGTCTCGCCGCCGGTCAGGATCGCCGACAGGTCGCCGGCCATGCCAACCGGGTCGGTCTCAAGCGTGTGCCGGGCCTTGTCGAACCCGCCGTAGCGGTCGGCGAAGAACCTCCCCACCGCGTTGGCGTATTTCTCATGCGAATCGCCCGAGGTGACCCCGGCCTTTTCCAGCACGCCAAGCCCGAGGTTCTTCATGTTTTCCATGGTGTCAACCGGATGGATGAACGGGGTGACCACGTCATGGGCAAAATTGACCGCGCTCGCAGGGGCATTGCGAATGGCGGCATTGGCGGTCTTGGCGGCGGAATCGGCGAAATCATTCCCAATATCGGTGCCGCCCGAAAACTGGCCGCCATTTCCGATCAGCGGCGCGCCGACGTCTGGCAGGCCGGGCTTCTTGGTCGGCACCAGATCGCCGAACATGCCGTGGTCAGGCGCGGCGGCGGCAGGAGCATCTGCTGCCGGTGCGGCGGGCACGAGATCGTCGAACATGCCGGGGACGCCGCCGGCGGCCATGTGGACGGCCCCGCCAGTCGCGTATTTTGGCAAGCCGCCGACGCGCTCCAGCCAGTTTTTGAACTGCGCGATGTCCATCTCCTTGACCGATCCGATCCGGTGATCGCCGCGACCATCGGAAAACGCACGACGATAGGCGCTCAGCGCCTGCTCCTCACTGGTGTAGCCCAGCATGCACTTGTGCTCGTCGTGCTCCTTACTGTCTGCGTCGACTTGGTCGATCACGAACACCCGCGAACTCAGTGGATGGCGGCCGATGTAGCAATCGACGTGATCACCATCGCTGCCCTCGGTCCGGCGGATATAGCCGTAATGATCCGGAAGCGCGACGCGCCACGGCTTGCCATCCTTTCCGACGCCAGAACGGTTGGACCCGCGAGGATTCTCAATCGAGATGTCCAACCCGTGAAACCGGATTTTCCCCTTCCGATAGTTGCCGGCTTCCTTCTGGCCATCCGATGGCTGGCGCTGCGCCTTCGCGGCGGCACGGTCGATGTGGTTCCGGATCAGCCGATTGATGTCCGCCATCTCACAGCCCTGCCGGGTCGATGCCGTTCTTCTGCAACCGTTCGATCACCGCAGCGCGCGGCGCGCCGGCGGCAATTGCCGCGCGGGCCTGCGCCAAGGGGTCGCCTGCGGGCGACGCGGCCGGAGTGGCGGCCGGAGCGGCGTTCTGACCCGGCAACCGCCCCTTGATCGCATTCAGTGCTTCCTTGGCTTCGGGCGAGACGAAATCCGGCGCCTTCTTGCGCATGTTCATCTCGTAGGACTGCTTGATCGAACCGATCCGGGCCCCCATCAGGTCATCGGCCAGTAGATTGAGTTGCGACTGAAGCTGCCTCGGCGATCCGGCCGAGGACAGATTATTACGCCAGAACTCGATATCCTTTTCCGCCATCGCGCCCGAGCCGCGCAGTAGTCGCGCTGCGTCCATTGCCGCCACCTCGCGCACTTCCTCGAACGTCTTGACCCTTGGATCTCCGGTCGCCGTGGCCCACCAGTTGGCAACCGAGTTCGCAGCCGGATAGCTGCTGTTGTCGAGCTCGGCGGCCTTGTCGCTCGCGGTCTTCAAATGCGGCAGCAACTGGTTGACGGCAAGGATCATCTTGCCGGCATTGCCATTCGAGGACAGATCCGAATTGGTCCGGTTTCGGAGCGCATACGTGGTCTGGTCGAAATTATCGTCGTACTGATTGACCAATTTTGCGATCGCGGTGCGGTCCTTGTAGCCGACCGAACCGAGGCTTTGACGCCCCTCGTCAATTGCCCGGACGGTTGCGGCAAGCGATGGCGGTAGCGCCGCCAGCACCTCGGGATGGGTGCCTTCGGGCGTGTCGATGCCGGGCTTGAGTTGGGCAAACCTGGCATTGGGCGGTATCGCGGCATCATCAGCCGATCCCGGCGCGACCGGCGGAGTGTTCGGCGCGCCCGGAACATTGTACTGCGGCGCAGGCGATATCTCGCCGGACTGCACCGGCTGATGGGTGATCGGGTCGAGGTAATGACCCGGCTTGTCGGGGTCCTTGATGCCGAGAATCGGGTGCCCCAATGCGTCCTGCCCGAGCGTGACCGGCTTCTGTTCAGCCAGCCCTTCCGCGCGAGCGCGGGCGTCGAGCTCGCCCTGCTGGTACGGCGTCATCTTGGTGTACTGGTCCTGGTGGAATTTGGCTTCCTGCGCCAGCCGCTGCGCCGCCTGTTCCACCGTCTTGTCCTTCTGGCCTGCCTCGCGCTGCTGCTCGAGGGTCTTCACGCCGGCCATTGCGCCCTGCGCGATGTTGGTCAGCGCGAACGGCGACGTGCCGCCCGCAATGCCTAGGCCGGCTGCGGTCAGCGCCAGCCACGGACTCTTGCCAAAGCTTTCGGTATCATCCGGATCGCTGGTAGAAGCCCCGGCCGAAGGTGCGGGTGCGTAAGCGTTGGTCGGCGCGGGTGCCACCGGGAGTGCAGAAGCCGCGGGTGCAGCACTGGCGACAGGCGCGGGCTGCGGGGACGATGCCCCCGAACCGGTAGGCGCAAACGCCATCGCCGTGTCGGCATCACGACGCCACTGATCGACAGCCGCCGGGTCCGGCATGCGGAAAGGCTCATCGGGATTCCACACGGTATCGTCTGGCGTGCCGCCGTCGGCAAAGGCGTAGGGATTTTTGACCTTTCCGCCCTTCTTCATGAACATGGTAGCGATCTTGACCGCATCGCCGACCGCCTGCGCCGCGCCGTTATTGCTGGCCGGCGCCGGGGCATTGAGGTTCAGCGATGGCTGATGCGTCTGCGCCTGCGGCAACTGGCTTTGCGGGATGATCGCATCGGCGTCGACGTTGATCGGATTGTCGTTGAAGCCGCTCGGAAGGCCGTAGACCGTGGTCGCCGCCGGCGTGCCGCCGCTGGCAAACGCTTTCCCCCCACGGGCATAGGGGCTGCCGAACGATCCTCCGCGCGCGCCGTAATCGGCCGCCGATAGGCCGGCCAACGGATTCGAAGCGCTGCCGCCATAAGCGTCGCCGGAGAAGATGTTGCCGCCGCCGTAACTCGGGCTGGATCCCTTGGGATTGGTGGCCGACGTCGGGCTGAAACTTCCGGACTGTCCGGCCACACCTACGGCAGCAGTGCCTAGACCGAGAATTTGCGACAGCAGGCTCGGCTGCGGCGTCGTCGTGGTGCCGGTGCCGTAGGTGGTGCCGCCGAGCGCAGGGGCCAGCGCGCCGGTGATGCCGGCATTGAACTGCGCCTGCTGGTAAGGGAAAGCCGCCTGCGCCAACGCGAGCTGGTATGGCGAATTGAGTTGGGCCTGGCTCAATTGCTGCTGCAGGCCACCGGTGCCGAGCTGCGCCTGCGCGCCCGTGAGCATGGAATTTTCGAGGCCGGAGCCCGTCGCGGCAGAACCGTAGCCGGCCGCCTGCGCCTGCTGCGCCGCGCCGGTATAGAGGCCCGACAGTGTCTGCCCCGCGGCGAGGGCCTGCTGATTCGCAAGGTCCGATTGCCCGACCGCGATGCGGTCCGCGCCGACGCCGCCGGCGGCCTGCGTCAATTGTCCGGTGGTCTGGGCCTGCTGCTCGCCGAATGTGTTCTGAAGCCCCGCCATCACGTTCGAGGCGTAGGGATTGAGAAACGCTTGCGTGCCCGCCGGCGTGAAGTCCTGCGCGGCCTGCTGGAAATAAGGATTTGCGACGCCCTGCGCGTTGTTGACGGTCTGGAACGCGGTAAGTTGGTCGGGCGAGAAGCCGGCGACCGGGGCCTGTGGGATGTTGAAGGGAAGCTGGGCCGCATTCTGGCCTTGGGTCAGCGCAGCCTGAATCGCCGCCTGCCCTGTCGGGGCATAGGTTTGATTCTGGGTGGTTGTGGTGGTGTTGCTGCCCTTGCTGCCCATCGTTCCGGCCTATGCGTAAGCGGCGCTGGATGAGTGAACGCTGCCCTTGCCGCCGTAGAGGAAGAAGGCGCCGACCTTCGGCAGCATGCGGCTATAGAGCGCCACCTTGGCCTCCGTCCGGGTATTGCTGATGATGCCGGTGACCAGCGGCAGGCCGGTGCGGTCGCTCTGCAGTTTCATCCAGTCGACCAGAGCGCGGGCATGGCCGGAGCGGCGGCACTCCGGATCGACGAACACCAGAAATTCCTCGAGGTGCCGGTCGTGCGAGTACCAATAGGAGCCGATCGTCACGAACACCAAGGCCTCAAGCCTTCCGACATCGCCAATCACGCCGATCGCGCCGCGCGGCCCGGTGTCCCATTCGGGTATCGACTGGGGAAACAGAGCGCGCGATAGAAAAAACTCGACCTTTTCCGGCGCGAGGTTGAACTGGCCGTTTTCCCGGTGGCCCTGGAGAAATAGGCGCCAGATTTCGGTATGGTCTCCCGGCTTAGCAACGCGCACGATCGAGGGGCACGGCATCTGCTGTTCCTAATTTTTCTTTGGCGGCTTCAAGCCGCGCAACGTCTTGATGTGCTTCTTGCGGGTGTCGACTACCCACTTGTCGAGCGCCTTGTGACCGTGTTCGATGTCGCCAAAACGCTCGACGATCCGGTCCGGCGGAATGACGATTTCGCCGCCGGCAGCGATAATGTCGGTCGGCCTGCCCTGTCCGGCATCCTCTCCACCGGTTGCAAATTTTGGAGCCTTCGGCTGGGCCGGTGTCGGAGCGCGCAGATTGAGATGCGGCATCGTGGCCTTGGCCGCATGAAGCGATGGCGATGCGTTCGCGCCATACGGCCCCATCCGAAAAATCTTGTTGACGATATTCGCACCAGCAATGCTGTTGCCCTGTCCCAACGCAGCGACATGGTCGGCCGGTAGGATGTAACTGCCGCCCTGCACCGAGATCGGCAGCTTGTCCGTGCGGCCCGGCACGGCCGAATGCAGGAAACCCTGATGCATCAGGTTGCGCGCGGCGGTTCGCTCCTCGAATGGCGGAGTGAAGCCGCCCGCGGCCATGTGCGACCCGTATTTGCGGGCATTGCGCATCGCCGCTGCCACAGCCTGATCCTGCGGATGGCCGGCCCGGACCATTTCCCGAATATTCTCCGAGACCGCAGCGCGGCTACCTGATTTGATCAGCGGCATGGATTGAACTTATCCCCATTTCTTCGTTCCGGCAATCACCCGGCCCGGACTAGGGTTAACCCACCGACATACGCCGGCGGCATGTTCTGACCAGCACCGGATAGCGCGCTATTCACGGTGATGCCGGTCACGGCAGGGAGTGTATTAACAATCTCAAATTTTGATCCCCCCGTTCCAGTATTTCCGCCTGAACCGGCATCAAACAGATTCAAGGCTTGAAAATCTGATGTATGAAGATGTCCGGGATCGGTGATGGTATGACTGTGCGCCTGCGCCAACTGGTCGCCGCCCGCGGCAAACAGCGTCGTACCGTCGACACCAGATCCTCCCGCCGCCGTCGAGGTGATGCGGCTCTGGCCCTGATTCAGCGCGAACCGAGATCGACCGCGCGAGTCAGGCAGCGTTGTACCGCCGAAGATCGCGGCCAGCACGGGATACGTCGCCGAGGAAAACGTGGTGCCGTCGCAATTGAGGTATGGCGCGACCGTACAACCCGACACCCAAGCCGGGACGGATGAGCCGGCGTAGTCCCAATAACCACCGATACGTCCCAAATTGCTGAAGTAGAGGTTTGTGCCATCGTTGACCACGTCGACCGCCTCGCCGGGCGGGCAACATATCACTTGCCCGCCGGCCGCCGTGGTCTCCAGCGTGATGACGAATGCACTGGAGCCTGTGCATAGGTGGCGAATGGTGTAACTCTTGGTGAACGAAGTCGGGAACGTGATTGCCACGCTGCCGGTCAGGGTCGAGTTGAATGTGATCTGTCTGGCCTGAAACTGCGCAGCGTTTAGCACGACTGGCGAGTTGTTGAGGGACACGGTCGCGATGCCGCCGACCACCAGATCAAGTAGCGTCGAATTGCTGTTAACTGGCGTGTCCCATGTGCCGACATCGTCGCCGCGGGCTGGCTCGTTGAGTTGAATGTTCGGCGTGAAGGTAGAGGCCATGATGCACCTATTGCGGATAGATCGGAATTTTTCCGGTAAAGCCGGAGCTGGTAGTGACGAGCTGGAACATCAGCGCCTCGGACGACGTGAACGTGATGGTCCCTGTGGTCGAAGGAGCCTTCGTCGAACTTCCCGTCACCTGTGGAAAGATCGTGCTGATCGTGGTCCTCAGGTTATTGAGGGCTGTGACGCCGTTGTTGATCGACTGCAGGAGGTCGCCGATTCCGGAGGCCATGTTTATCTCTTCCCCGATTGCGCAAAACGAAAACGGATGCGGCCAATGCGCCAGAACTCGCTCGATGCGTTGCTCTGGATCAAGGCGGACAGCAGCCGGTTGCGGATGCGGCAGTTGATGAACTCGGTCGCTTGCGTGATCGTGTAGGGTCCGTAGACCGTCGGCGTGTCGCCGGGGTAGTTGGCGCCAAAGAACGTGATGGTGATCGAGGCATTCGGCGAGCCGGATCGGATGCCATAGATGAAATCCGGGATGATGAAATCGATGATCGGGATGTCCTGGCCTTCGCCGATGGTCCAATATCCCGTCTGGAAGCTTGGTAGGCCGGTGCCGGTAATCGCCGTTCCGGTCTCGTGCTGGTAGATTTGCCCTGACGTGTCGACGCCGAGCGGCATGCCGAGGATCGAAACATCGGTCCATGCGGTTCGGGTCAGCGAGCCGTAGTCCCACTCGTATTCGTTGCCCTCGATATGGACTTTCACATAGCTGTCGTTTTCACCGGTCGAATTGGCCGACGGGTAAAACCACGCGATCTCGTTGAAGGCCGAATTGACGCCGCAACGCACCTTGCTCTGGTTCGCGGTCGACAGGTTCTGAAAAACCTGATCCCACACGGTGCAAGGCAACGGCACCACCCCGTTGGCGCCGAGCGTGAAAAAGTTGCTGGCGCTCATCCAGAACGGCGCGCCGCCAAGCACGCCGCAGGCATGCGACGAAATCCAGCCGCAGCCGACGCCGATCTTGGTGAAGTTGAAGGTGACGGTGCCACCGACATAGGTCATGGCCCAGGCATCGATATCAGTCGAAACAAGGGCAAACTGGGGACACTGGATGCCGCCGACCAGCGTCGATCCGGACGGAATCTGGAATGAGCCCGCCACGGTCTGGTTGGTCACCGCCCAGTTGGTGTAGTCCGCCGCATTGGACCAGCGCACCAGCAAGCTGTTCTGCACGCCGGTCGATTGCACGCTGCCGAGCGCCACCAGAATCTGCTGCGGCATCGAGATAAAGATGGCAATGTTGAAAAATGGCGCGGTCGGGATAACCTGAGCGTTCTGAAATCCGAAATCGGGCGACCAAATATAGATCGGCCCGTTTTTCGGACACGAGACGTAAATCTCACCCCAGTTATCCGTGGTCCAGTCGCTTGTGGTGATCGGCGTACCGGGAACGCCAGCCGAGGCCGTTCCGGTTCCGAACCCGCCAGATCCAAAGCCGCCTGCACCAAATCCAGATCCAACGGTCGTCGGTCCCAGCGTGACGTAGTACACGATCTGCAGCAGGCTGCTGTTCATGGTGGCGCTGGCGGTGGTCGAAGCCTGCGTCACCGCATTGATGGTGAAACTGGTGGAATCGATCACGGATGCAATCTGGTACTTACCCTGCACGATCAGCGGCAGGCTTGAGCCAACTGTTGTCGGCGCAATGAATTGCTGGAAAAGGCCCGGTATCGCCTGATAGCCGTTGCTGGGAAGCACGACCGTGATTGTCGCCGATCCGCTACTGGTCGAGAATACCGGCAGGAAATTGTTGCTCGCAGTCACCGTGACCGACGAGGCCGATGACAGCGAAATGGTGTAGATCGTCGAACCGCCGACCGAGGTGATCTGATACGCGCCATTCAGGATAAACCCACCGACCGAAACAGGAGTGTTCAGGTAGATGGTGTTGAACAGGCTGGCGTTGGCATTCGCATCGATGATCGTGGCAATCGTCGATCCGGACGACAGCGAGATATTCGGGGCCGGATTGGTGATGGTGGTTTGAGGCGTGATGTTCTGTAGCGATCCAGCCGTGATGACGTTGAGGCTGGCGGTCGCCGCGACACCAAGATGCTGCACACCATTGGCGTCCTGCCACGGATGCAGATCGCGCACGGTGGAATTGATGGTCGCCCCGAAATAGTTGACCCACCCGCCATAGGTCTGGATCAAGCTTTCCTTGTAACGGATCAGTTGCGACTGCGATACGCCGGCCATGTTCGCCGACATGGTCTTTTGCGTATCGACGCCTGGAATCAACTGCACCGCGCCCCACGTCATGGCTCATGCCCTCGGCGGCGTTGCGATCGGAGAAGGGATTTCGCTGGTCCACTGCTGGCTCTGGAATTTCATGCGCAGGCTGTCGATGTTGGCCGATTTCAGCAGCGCGTCGTATTGCGACTTCCAACTCACCGCCAGTTGCGGGTCGTCGGACCGGCTGCCGTAGTCGCGCATGTAGCCCGCAGCCGCCACCATTCCGGCGGCGACCATCAATTCGGGCAGGTTCTGCGTCAGCCACGTCGAGGAATTACTGGCGGATAGTGGGTTTGGCCGGATGGTTGCGACGACCTCCGTGCCATAGGGCTGATCCGGCGTCGGTCCAAAGATGATCTCGGTATCGGTGATGCGGGCGAATACTTCCGGCAATCCGCAGTTAGATGAAGCGGCCGACGGATAGATCGCATCCACCACGGCTTGCGCGGCCGGAATCAGTTGTACCCGCGTTCCGTTCGACGAGGTCGTTCCGGCCGACGAAAACAGGTTGATCGTCTGCACGACCAGCAGTGTGCCCTGCGTCGTCGACAATGCGATCGATCGCACACCCGACGAACAGGTCACCGACGTATCGGTAACGCGCACCGCAGGCAGGTCGAGGTCTCGGTAAAGCATGCCCTCGGCCTGATCGATGATGAACGGCATCGGTCCCTGAAAATTGTTGTCGCCGTTGACCAATACCGACGACGTGATCGCGGTGATGGTGGCGATTTCGGAAACGAAGCTGGAATAGGTGATGCTCATGGTCAGATATCATTCGCTGCGGCGTCGGAGACGTTGAACACGGCTTGCGCGATCGCGACCTGCGATACCCCGTCACCCTGAATCGCGATCTGGTGAAACTGGAAGAAAGCGCCGGACGTCGTGTTCGCGGTGATGCTCTCGCCGACGGTGCCCGCCGTGGTGCCGGAGAACAACGTGGTCCATGTCGCGCCGTTGTTGCTGCCGTTGAGAAAGAAACCGGTCGCGGGCATCGGCGCATTGAGGAAAGGCGCATCGTTCGGCGCGGTGATCGTGAACGAAGACACGACATGGGTCTCGGGCGCCGTCGTCGACGGAAGAGTCAGCGACGTGCCGGACGGATCGGCATTCCAGTTCTTGCCGACCGTGTTCTGGTAGCTCGAATTGGACACCACCAGTGCTGCGCACATCTCGCGCCGCTTGTTGGCCGTGCCGTCGAACGCCGCATCTATTCCGCCGTTCAACGTCATGTTGCCGATATTGCCGCCAAGCGATTGCGGCGGCTGTGGCAAAAAGTTGTTGGCCGGATTGTAGCCGAGCGCTGACAGCGGATTGTCAGCGTTGACGTAATTTTCCGGTAGCGGGTACTGCTTTGGAACCGGATCGGGCGGCAGTACGATGGTGCGGCCGCTTTCCTGCGGCTCATCGAGGCACGGCCTGCACACCTGAATGCGAAGGTTGAACAGTCGCGGACCTTGCTGCCAATCCCATTGCCATTGCAGGTCGACCAAATTGTACATGAAGCCGCAACGCTGGCATACGCCTAGCGCTTCGGGTGAGCGCGCGCTGATTCTGGCTCGTCCATGCGGTCTCATCGGCGCCAGTACCCCGACAATGAGGGAGTCACATAGAGCGGAACCCATTCGGTATCGTCGCTCGCTGCGATGGCCCACGCCTCGTCGCGGTCCATTCTCCTGATCTGCTCTAGTTCGGGCTTGTAGATGCGGGCGAGGCGGTGCGAGAGGTCGGCGGTAATGGGGTCGAAGAAGCGGACCGGCAGTTGCAGGCTTTGCCCGTTGGTTACGTTCGCATCCTGAATCTGGTTCGCGGCGTAGTAATAGAAATCATAGGGATACGCGCCATCAGGCGTCAGATAGAATGTGATGGTCGGCGCGATCTGCCGGTCGAGAAAATACTGTGACGGAAAACCCTGCGTCGTCTTGGTCGAGATCGCCGCAAATTCGTCGCGGCTGATCGGAAACATATAGCGGTCCAGCACCGGATTCGTCGAATAGCGGATGAAACACGAGAAGATCATCCGCGTTTCGGCCGGCAGCGAATAGGTGGCGACGCCTTGCACGAGCGGGATCGACGCCTGCTGGATAGTAAATTGGTTCTGTCCGGGCATCGTGTTAAACCTTGCTAAAGCAAGATTCAATTCCATCACCGCCCGCTGCATTTGAGTCTGCTGAATCTCAGTCGGCCGAATCTGTATTCGGTCAAAGGCATTCAGGATGAAGTCTCCTCCGGAAGGTGAGAAGTTGAATGTGCCGCTAGTCTGGACAACGGGATTGAAGATACTCATGCGGCCCTCGCCTCGTATTCAAAAATCAGACCGCGCTTGGAGTTTGCCTTCTTCTGGCAGTAGAGCACGATGCTTGCGGTCGAAACGCCATAGTGTCGGGCTGCGGCCGCGGCGGATTCGAACGCTTGATCATCGCTAATGCATCTGACAGGCCTTTTGACCTTATCGAGAGCGGATCGAATGATTGAGCGACGCATTTCCAGCAAATCTGGATCGGTTATTTTCTTTCCTTTTCGCTGCAGGCGGCTGAATTTGTACTGGCGTATCGCCTCTTCCTCCTCAGCGGTTCGTAAGACGCCCCAGCGTTTCTTTGCCGAAGCTGACATCTTGGCGCGCGTCTCCGGCGGGCGATTATCCGGGACTTGACTTTTAGTTTGGGTCACGCTATATTCCTTTCACACTGAGGGGAATAGCCATGCGCCGCCCGAAACCCGTCCAGCAAATGACCGTCGCACAGTTCGAAGCGACCTTCCCAGATGAGGAAGCTTGCAAGGCTTACTTGGTCGCGCGCCGCTGGCCCGATGGCGTCAAATGCCCACGCTGCGGCGCTGATGCGTCCGCGCTGACCGGCAAGCCGTTCCATTGGCAGTGCTACAAATGCGCTCCCGCGACCTCCTATCGCTTCTCGCATATTGCCGGGACTATCTTCGAGAACACGAACAAGCCACTCCGGGAGTGGTTCAAGGTCGTCCACCTGATGCTGACCAGCAAGAAAGGCATCAGCGCGCTGCAAATTCAGCGCATGATGGGCTTCGGCAGCTACGGCACCGCCCATTCTATGTGCCACAAAATCCGCGCCGCACTGGTCGAGCCAGAAGTCAAGCTGGGTGGCATCGTCGAAGTCGATAAAACTTATGTCGGCGGCAGCAACCGCAACCGCCATTGGGACAAGAAGCAGCCCGGCACTGGCGTTGCTGGAAAGTTCATCGTGGTCGGCGCAGTCAAGCGCAAGGGCAACGTGATCGCCCGCGTCATCAACAATACCGATACCGCGACCTTGGATGGTTTCGTTCGCCAAGCCGTCGCGCATGATGTTGGATTGCTGGTCACCGACGAACACTCCGGCTATCGGCATCTGAAAACGGATTTCCCGCACCGCTTCGTAAGCCATTCCAAGAAACAATACGTGGATGGTGTCGTTCACACCCAAACGATTGATAGCTTCTGGTCGCTGTTGAAGCGCGGCATCATGGGCAGCTTCCACAAGGTCAGCCGCAAGTATCTGCCGCTGTACGTCGCGGAATTTCAGTTCCGTTATAATAACCGGACCAACGCTGACATCTTCGATGCCGCGATAGCGCGGTGCTGAGGCGCCAAAAAAACCGCAGAAAACGGAGGCGTTCTCAGCCAAGGACAGTCGCGGAAGAAATATAGGGCGGTTCATAAGTAGAAACCCAGTGTCAGATAAATCAGCACTAGAATCAGGCCCGCAATTATCCCAGTCATGGCTCCAAGTGATGCGACATCACCCATGGACGGTTGCTTTTTGGGCGGTGGTTGGAGTTGTTGGCCTATTTCTTGGGATAATAACGGCGGTTGCCGATCTCTTTGGCGTCCCTTGGCCAGTAGCGCCCGAAATACAACACCGCGACTCTTCTTTTTCATCGTTGTCCCTCGCCACAGGGTTTACGATCAAAAATAAGAGCCTTTTCGATATGAAAGATACCGAATTGGTCTGCGGTGTTGATCTGCTTTACATGGAAGATGCGGACCGGAAAAAGATTCTCTTCAGGGATTTTGCATTCACTAGCGACGAAAGATATTTGATCGAGGCACGAAAGTCGCCGCTGCCCTTTAGCTGCGATACATCGCGACTCGTCACGTATGACAAAGAGATGGGAACCATTCGATTTGAAATGTTTGTGATGGCTCCCCCGCCAACCCCATTTCGGCCGCCGCTGACCGTTTTGAAAATATGCGTATGGGTTGGAGGTCGCACCAATACATTTGGCCTTAGATGGCCATTCGCTTCTACCGTGGCACAGTGGGACCGGGGCTCTGACCAGTGGATAGATGCTGGTGCGATCAAGATGCCGCCCGATCCGCCGCCGCCGCCGATATCCGTTTTTGAACCAGTTTATGGTCTGTCGGGCGGTGGCCGGGCTCTTCTTAAGGCGCGTAATGTTTTCGCTGACGATGCCCTTACCTGCGATAGGAAGGTGCATTTCCCCTTCACGCTGACGGGGAAGAAGGAGGGCTTCATGGGGGAGGGATGGATCGACCTGGCCGCCATTGATTGGCCCAAAGAAATGGAAAAGCGCAGGCTCTTGGCGATACTTTCTGAAAATTACCTGCGCGTCACGTCGTACTGAGTATCCAATTCCTCGAAAGTCAAGTCCCGGATAATCGCCCTCCGGCGACGGTGAGTGTCCCTTCACGCCACCACCGCCAGCGGTGACGTTGTATTCCGGCTTGAGCTCGGCGATCAGCCTCTCCTCTTCTTCGAGCGCGTGGAAAAAATCGCGGCATTCCATCATCTCGGTAAAGACGAACGCATCTGGTCCGTGAGACCGAATAGCAGTGTAGAATTTTCCTGGATGCCCGAGTCGGGCGCAGTTAAAGTGACGCATCTTTCGCGCATGCAGTCCTTTGATCGTGGCACCGATGTAGCGCTTACCGTTCTTGATATTGAGCGCCTGATAAACGATACATTTTTTTGTCCAGTCGCCACTCATGACACCAGCCTCAGCGTTCCCGTGGTCGGGCTTGCCTGCCCCGGCGCATTGACGGAAACGGTGGAAATGCCGAGCGCGGCGACGCCGGATCCCCACGTCGCGGTGAAGAAGCTGCCGGACGGCGACATCCCGATCGCGCAGGACAGCGTGGTGAGACTGTTGGAAGACGGCGGATAGGTGACGGTCAACGTCGCCGAACTCGGCACGGTGACAGCGCCGGTGGTGTCGAAGAACACCACCGAGAAGCCAATCGTGCTGCCAAGGGTCGCGTTAATGGGCATGCCGAGCGGTATAGCCCGTTTTCGTCAAGAAGTGAACTGCCCGTCAATTATGACGTAGATGGAAATCCGGGCGCTGGCGACGGTCGTTATTCCCGCACCGATCTCTGCGGTCAGAGATTTGGATTCTATCGTGCCAATTTCGGCGGTCTCGACCTGATTCCAGATGCTCACACCGGCGAGGAAGGTATCCTTGATCTCGACGGCATTGAGTACCCCCGTCGTGGTCGGGTTCGGGCGCAATTGCGATGGCGCGGCGAGGAATTGCTGCAGCATGGCTTTCAGGCCCTGCTTCAACCGTACCGGCTCCGAAAGACCGGCGAACCAGGCGAAGGGCGTCACTGTGGTCGGGTTGGGCTGGTAGGACAGGAACGGCTGGAGGGCCGATGGCAATGCCGGCTTGTGGCGCACAGGTTCGCTCAGAGCCTCGAACCACGAGACCATCAGGGATTTCGGAATTACCTGCTTGTCGCCGGCAAAGAACTGTTGCCGCGCTGCGTGCGTTCCGGGCCGCTGCCGGACAGGATCGGAAAACGGCGCATACCACGCAAACGGGACAATCGGATTTGGCGCCGGCGCCGCGAAGGCGTCCTGCAGATGCGTGCCAAGTCCTCTTTTTTGCCGAACCGGCTCCGAGAACGGCATGAACCACGATGCAGCGGTGAGAGCGTCGTAGCTGATGACGATGAGGCCCTGAAATCCCGCGCCGCTGGTATTGGTCGCGTTTCCGACGCCGGCGCCGCCGCCAGCGCCGTAAGACCCGCCGGCCTGCCCCGCCCCTGCGGAGCCACCGTTTGAACTTCCGCTTCCTCCGCCGCCCGATCCATGGCTCGAATTATACTCGGTTCCGTTGCCGCCATTGGCGGCTCCGCCGAATCCGGCATCGCCGCTGCCGCCATTACCGGAAGAATTGCCTGCGGAAACGGTGGCTCCGGTATTTCCGTTGCCGTTCAGGCCGGCGGCGCCGCCACCTCCCGTGGCGGACCCTTCGCCAGTCGTGATAGTACCGCCGGCACCGCCGCTGTTCGTGGAGTCTCCGATGCCGGATGCGGCCGCACCGCCGGCACCGCCGGCTATCGCCCCCGAACCGGTCCCGGCGGCGCCAGCGGAGCCACCCCTGGCTCCGACCGACGCGGCTCCGAACGTCAGTCCGTTGAACCATGTATCCCCGCCCGGACTGCCGTTGTTCGTACTGATTCCGGACGCCGGCGCGCCGCCGGTGCCGATACTGAAATTGATCGAGGCTCCCGGAGCTAATGCAAGATTGTTCTTGCGTGACCATGCGCCACCGCCGCCGCCCGTCGCCGAGCCGGCCGCCACGTTTTGCGCGCCGCCGCTCGCTCCGCCGCCGATCGTGTCGATGAAATTGTTGGCGCTGTTCCAGTCCGAAGGAACGGTCCACGATCCCGCTCCTGTCGCCGTCAGGAATATGACAGTTCTGGGCATGGGATTGCCCTACGGCTCAGACCGCATAGCAGCGCAGCCGGCGGTCTTTTTCCTCCTGCGCCTCCACCTTCTTCATGAAGGGAATGCAGGGATGATCGGCGCAGGGTGGACAGATGCGCGCCATGCAGTTGCGGCAGAAATACTCGTCACCCCGCGACTTGGCCTGCACGTGGACGACGCGATTGCAATGACAGCAGGTGAAGGAATCGATCTCAAGCGTCCCGACTCCGATCTGCTCGACGCGAAGCCCGTCAAAATTGACCCGGGTAGCGACGGGAGAAAAAATGGTCGCGTATCCGCCGGGATTTCGCAATTTTCACTGCTCCTGGATGATGACCGTTGCCGTCGCGGTGCCGGTGTAGCCGCCGGACAGGCAGCGGAGATCCAGGCCGTTATTTCCGGTCGCCGACGAGTTGGCGGGGTACAGCAATTCCTGACCGGGCGCGGCGACCCAGCGATAACTGGCCCGCTGGTTCAGGCCGATCAGCCATTTTTCCGTGAGCGCGGTGATTCCGGCCTCCCCGGTGGAATTGATCTGCAGGGCAGCGACCACGGTGGTGTCGGCCGGATCGTTGGTGAAATTCGAGGACAGGTTGGAGACCAGGGTGCCCGAGATGCCGGCCGGCGTGGTGCCGAGCGTCACCGATACGACGTCGAACTGCATGTAGTTGTCGGCCGGAACGCCATTGGTTCCGATGAGGATATCGCCGAGCTTGCCGCGGCGATAGCCACCGGCGCCGAATGACGCCGTGGTCGCAGACGAATTACCCGCCACGATCAGCGATTTGTACGTCGTGCTCATCGCCTGCTGGGTGTTGCCCCCGCCGATTCCGGTCGAGTTGGTCAGGGTGAAATTGGCCATCGTGGCTCTCCGTCAGGCGGGTTTTCGGTTGCGGGATTTCTTGCTCGTTGGCATCGCCGCGACTTCTGCGACGAATTCCTTGATCTGCTCGGGGGAGGATCGTTCGATCACAACCGGCTGCTGAATTGTCGCCGGATGCTGATAGGCCATGGGCGCAAACTCGATGCGGGGCGGGAGCGACTTCAATCTTTCGACCTCGGCGCGGAGCTGGGTGTTTTCGTACTGCAATCGGCCGACATCATTGGAAACGCCGGACCATATGCTCTCCACATAGTCCAGATCCTCCATGGCGCCTTGCAGATAGGTGATCGAGTTGTTGAGCCGATCGCGCTCGCCGCTCATGCCGTTGATGCGGCCCTGCACTTCCTGTCGGCGCGCCATGATCTTGCGGCCGAACGGCGTGGAATCGACATAGGCGTACAGCGCCGGCGACTGCATGATGTCGGATTCATGCGGCGCGGAAACCTTGATGCCGCGTTGCCGGGCTATGTGCCGGAAGAAGAAAAAGCCCGGTCGCTGGCGGATGTACTCGTCGCGGCTCGCCATATCGATGCCGTATAGTGCGATCTCGGTGGCACCCTGCTTGATCGCCAGCGCCATCATCCAGGCAAAGCTCGAGGTGAAAAAATCGTCGCCGTATTCCGCAACCATTTCATCCTTCGGAAACACGGTGGCGCGCGGCACCTGGGTCTGGTCCTGCATGTAGACCGGAAAGGCCTGCTGCTTGAGCCATTCGATGTAGGGGCGGCCGTAACTCTCGTGTTCGGGCCAGAGCAAATTGGAATGCAGCTCGAACCAGAGGTCGACCCGCGGCAGCGTGTTCATGTTGCCGGGCGAGCAGGCCCAGATTTTCCAGGTGGGATCGTTGAACGGCGCCAGCATGCGCGAGGACGGCGCGGTCCCGATCAGGGCGACCTTAAGCGGCTGCTGTACTGCCACCACGGGCTTGGATTGAAGGGCGAGATTGTCAGCCAGCATTTGCTGCACATGCATCTCGCCCTCGCGCGTCGGCTCGTGTGCCGCCACGACGTGCACGGGACCGGCGGCGCCGTTGGATTTGTGCTGGTCGGCATAGTTCGGCGTCAAAATTGTCATCAGTTTCCTGTAATGGATGCGGCCGTGACGGCTACCGTCTGGCCTGCGGTGATGGTCGTATTGGGTGAAAGCACGATGTCGCTGGTGCTGCCGGGGCCGCCCACGGTCAGGCCGGAAATGATTACGATCCCGGCCGAGGTCTCACAGCGCCCGGCGGCGGCCTGCCCGTTCCCCGCCGCGGAAGGGTCGATCAGGGACAGGCCGTTGAAAGTCAGGACACCGTTATTGGCGATGCCCATCGGGTTGGAAAGCTGAAACGAGGAAAGGATATTCCCACCGCCATCCAATAGCCGCATGAAGCCGCTACTCGGCCCGGCATCGATCGCATTGATGACCTGCTGCAGCCGCGCGGTCAGCGTTGGGACATTGTAATCGACAGCCAAATCGCGCCCCTGAAAGAAATGAGCGCGAAGTCATAACATGTCGACGACGATTATCCAATACCGCCGGAACCGCATAGATTGAACGGAACCCCAGACCATGTAGGCCGTTGTCACGGCGACCCCGGAGGACGACCGTGTCGCTACTCATCAGCCTGCTCATACTCGCGATCATCGTGGTCGTGGTGCTCTATATCATCGACCTTTTGCCGCTCCCGCCGCCCATCCCTCTCATCGCCAAGCTGATCGTCGGCCTCGTCGTGCTGATCTACCTGCTCGAGACCGTACTGCCGCTCATCGGCGGAGGCCACCTGGCGCTGCGGTAGCACGCGCCAAATGGGACTCCGGCTCAGTCGGGACGCCTCATAAACGGGCCGAAGAAGAAATATGCTCTGCACCATTCCCCACCGAGCGAACCAATTCCAATAGGCCCGGCCGGTGAGCGTTTCGCTGCACCAATGGCATGTGTGGCACAGCAAATGGAGGTTGGTTACGTCGTCGCTGCCGCCATCGCACCTTGGGACGATGTGGGCTCGTTCAAGTTCAGCCGATTCCCACCCACAGCCAAAACAGACCCCTTTTAAGCCAACATCATTGCGAAATTTAATAGAACGCAAGAGCCTCGGTTCCCAGTGCTGCAGGATAGCGGCCGCAGTCGGCATCTTTCGGGCCGCACCGCGGCTCATTGCTTTGTCCCTAGCATCGACCTGACCGCCATCGCCGCATACGGCCGCCCCGTAGGCGTCACATAGCCGGCGGCCGCGAGTTCGGCGGCGATCTTCCGCAACGATCGCCCTTCCTGCAACGACCGCGCCTTTGTCACCATTGCCGGGTCCCGCTCAGCATAGGACTTGCGACCAGAGCACTTTCCGGTCAGTTGCTCCTTGCGGTCGCGCGCGGCCCGCAACTTCGCTACGAGGCTGGCCTTTTCGAACTGGGCTATCGCCCCAAGTACCTGTCTCACCAAAACAGCCGTCGGTGTGTCCTCCAGAAAAAAATCTGGTGCCGTCGCTGGGATTAGATCGACGCCCAGCCGCTTGAGATAGTCGTGGCCGGCCAGTTGAACCGTGAGATCGCGCGCAAACCGGTCCGGACTTTCGACGATGATCGTGCGAACCCCGTTTCCCGCAATCCGATCCAGCATCGCCTTGAACCCGGGCCGCGACGTAACCGGGTCCGCGCCCTTCACCGCCGCATCGTAAAACCAATCATCCACAGAAATCGAATAGCCGGCCTGATCGGCATAGCCCGCGATCGCCGCCCGTTGTCGCTTCTCGCTGTCCTTGTCCGCGCCGACATTCGTCGCGCTCGACGTCCGCATATAGGCGACTGCCTTGATCATAAAAACTCTCCGCTGCAAAATCACCGATTACAATACACTACAAATGCAGTGAACGCACCCCCAAATCATGGGTCCCTCTGTGGAAAAATCGGGTTCCCTTGCCACACGGGACGACACCCTTTCCGAAAATGGGACCCAAATATCTGAGAGCGGGTCCCTCTAAAAACGGGTGGATCGGAGACGGGCGCGGGAGAATAAAAATTCACGGCGGCCCGGTGGAAGGTCCCTGCCCGGGTAGACGGCTCCCCTGGGAAATGGAGGGTGTCATCCCTTATGCTGTTGATCGCGCGGGCGAAAGCGTCGTAGCGCACCGCACTCGTATCTCTCTCTTGAGAGAACGATACAGCGCGGCTTAGTTCAACGTCGCGCCATCTTCTCGCTCAGCCTCGAGCCCGGCTGGATCTGCTGCCGTCTCAGCCTCGCGCTTGCCCAGCGCCGCAGCCAGCAGCGCCGCGGTCTCGTCGCCCAGCTCTTTGCGCACAAGATCCATGACTTCCTCAGCGCTTTGCAAGCCAGCGAAGTCGCCTGGTGCGCCGGACTCTTTCCGGTCGATGAACATGCCTTGCTCTTTGCCGATCAGCTCGAGCGCGCGGTTGGCTGTGCTGCCGTCATCGCGTTCTAAAGCCCGCTCAGCGTTGGTCACGAGCTTGGCCAGCACCCACTGCTTGGTGATGCCAAGCTCTTTGACGGCCTTTTCTGTCGCTTTGTCATGCTTTCTGGCACGTTCGGAGAGAAGCGCTGCAACTCGCTGTTTTATCCGGTCATCGTTCTGTAACCGCGAAGCGTTGCCGCCATCTGGTTTAAATCCAGCCTTTTCATATGCTTGGCATGCGCTCACACCATTTGCCAACTCTTGCGCGAACAACTCGTGCTTTGGGTTGCTGAGAGGCATGTCTGTTGTCCGTGTTGTGCGGGCTGTTGTCAGGCCGAAACTGCCATGGTTTGGGCGGGCGTTCAATGGTCTGGCAAGGGATGAGCGGGAGGCTCAGTGTGCCGTCGGATGAACCGCGAGTGCGGCGTGCAGCGCGACCGATGCCTCGGCGCGGTATTGATCCCGCAGTTTGGGGGGAAGCGCGTTCCACACTCTGCCTCGTCCGGCTTTGTCCGCAACCTCATTGCGGATTGCGATCGCTGCGGCCTCGATCATTTCAGGTGTGATTGCGGAGGGCATGTCGTTCGCGCTTTCGCTCACTCATGGTCCTCGCTCGCAAGCTCGCTGTGGAAAGAACGCGTGCGTGTGGACGCGCGGCGAAGAATGGCGCGGTCGCGATGCGCTGTCAAATCGGTTTGCCAAGCGTTTGAAAGATTTGAACTTTGGTTCACTATATTGACAGTACACTGTCGATTATTCGATTTGTTTGACCGTGCAAGTCCAAAACGATAAGTTCCGCCAGAGGAACGTATGCCGCGCTCGCATCATCCACTCCGAAGATGGGTTGAAACCATGTTCGTGCGCGGTGAGTTGACGTCGGCGAGCGAAGGCGCGGCAATTGCATCTGTGCCACGGCAAACCATAGCCCGCTGGCTGCGCGAGGCTGAAATTGATATCCAGGCGACGCGTCGCCAATATCTCGCGCGCAATCAATTGAGGGCGCAGCGCTATCTTGAGGGAAAGCCGCCGGCCAAACGACCGTCGAAGAAATACCTGCGGAGGGTTGCGGAGAAGGCGTTAAAGGATTGGAATCGTGCGCTTAAGCAGAAAAGAGTTTCTGAGACAGGAAGCAGCGATCCTCATTAACGAGGCCGAGACGCTGGATGGCGTGCGCGTGCGCTATCTGCCCTCGTTCCGAACGCTGAATTGCGCGTATTGCGGCCACTCCGGCCGAGCTCGCATTCCGCACCGGACCAAATCACCCCGGTTCAAATGCTCCAAATGCGGAAATCGCAATTGACCCCGCGCGCGTTCAAGCGCTGAAATAGGCTGGAGAGGTTCAAAACATGGCATATCGCAAGACGGAAAAGGTGTTGGCCAAGCTCGAGGCCAAGCGCGCGGTTATCATTGCGGCCGCGATCGACGTCATTGCCAAGGTTGGAATGGACAGCCTCACCACGGACATGGTCGCCGATCGCGCCGAGATCGCGAAAGGCCTGATCTATCGCTATTTCGCCGACCGCACCGAATTGGTCGCAGCCGTTGTGGCGCTGGTGCTGGAACGGGATATTGTGGCAATTCGGGAGCAATCAAATACCGCCAATGCAATTTCTTGGTTGTGTCGGCGTTTCGCACTAGATTACCGTTTGATGGGCAGTCTTGGCCGCGAGCCGGTCTATCGCGAGGGCATGAAACGGGAGCTGGTTCGCTTTATCAAGGCAACCGATCCGGCTGAATCGCCCTCCATCTTGGCTGCGGCCACGTTTGGCGCGATTTACGAGGCGGCCGGTATCGGACCAAGGGTTGAACCAAACCTCACCAGCGTCCTCTGTAAAGCCTTGGGCGTGCCAGTTAGCAAAAAGGCCGTTGCGGTAGCCTAGTAGGAAATGCAGTTTTCTGATAGCGTCGTGGGCATGTCATTTTCCGACGTCATGCTGGTGGTCATCGCCGCCCTGCTCATTGGGGTGATCTATGCGATTGAGCGCCGTCGCGGGATCTAGCTCGACCTCGCCGCGACCAAATCCTCGCGGCTCAATTCCCACGGCCAGAACATCGCCCAGCCCGTCTTGCCATCCCGCACCAGCATGTGGCCGGCGTCGCGCAACTGTCGGTGATGCGCGGTCGTCTCGGGCACAACCGCGCCAAGACGCAAAGCCAGATCGCGGGAGCAGCGCAATTCCATCATTCGGCGGCCCGATGGTCTACCGGCAATTCACTGAAAGGCTCGGCATCAACCTCTCTCATCGCCCGCAGGGTTGCCTCGCTCAGGCTCAAATCCGGCGTGCGCATCGTCCGCATTGGTGCCGGCGCCTGCTGGTCCCAGACGTCCCACGAGATCCATATGCCTTCGCGGTTGTCGCTCGATTTGCCGTAGCGCCATTTGCGCTGATCGGTGTCGGCCTCCTGCGACCACGCCACCAGTTTGCCGTAACGCGCATGTCCGATCGGCACGAAGACCGTGGCCTTGTCGCCGGGCCGCGGGTCTGGAGCGCTGAGCAAGTGGCGGCCAGGATCTGGCGCGGGCAATTTGCTAAGGCGCGCTACGCGTTCCCGACGGGCCGCGATGCCCTCGCAATACAGTTTTATTTCGCCGGCATTTGGCAGAAAACTGGCATGTTTCTCGGTGGTGCAGATCCCGGTGCGAGGATCGGTCACTTCGCGGATTAAATCCGGTTCGTACAGCGACAGCACGGCGGTGACCGCAGCCACATAGGCGTCCGGGTCGTTGGCGTCACCCCTGCGATATGAGCCGAATAGAACCTTGGCCCGTTCCGTCGCATATGCCGCTTGGTGCGGGCTCGTCGAGCGCGCGAATCTTGGCGAGGAGGTCGTCTGCCGCGTCGTGTACGGTTCGTCGCCCATTCAGTGGTTTCCCTGTTCGCTCATAAATGAATTTCACCCGGTTCCGCCACGTGCCGGTCCACGAAAGCTTGCATCCCTTCTGGCCCGGAATGTCCGACCAGTAGTCGACGAATTCGGTCCACAGCGCGTCCACTCTGTCGGGTGGACATCCGCACTGGATCGCGATTGCTCGGTTCTCCTCACTCACGCGCGCACCGCTCAGTAAACGAGATCCCTTCTTGTTTTCTTTCTTCACCTTCCCTTGAAGGCTTCTATCCTTGACTTCTTCATCAGGGCGAACATCCGCTTTTTCCACCTGATTTCCGGTGGAATCCGGTGGAAGTCCGGTGGACAAAGTGGACAGCCTCAAAGCTTCCCTTTGCTTGGCTTTGCGGTCCCGATCCCATGCTCGCCGCTTCTCAAGCGTCCGATTTTCACCACCCTGTCCGGTGGACAGCCCGGTGGACATGCTCAGTACCAGCTCCATAACCAGCGCAGTTTGCGCCCCCGAAAGTCCGGTTGCGATCAGATCCTTTGTGATGTCGGATACATCTCTCACGCAGGCTCCAGCGTGCCGGATGGCACGTTTCGGTTATCGACGAACTCGGAAATTTGCGCGGCGCAGTACAGCGCATCCTCGAATATCTCAGACCCGGTGAAGCGAAGGATCGGATGTCCAGCGCCCTGAATGGTCCGATCCTTCAGCTTGTCTCGGCCAGCTTGGGCCTTGGTGCGCTCGTGGAAATCGTGCCCGTCACACTCGATAAACGTCAAACGCTCATCTTCACGGATGACCCAATCGATCCGATATTGCTGAAACTGATATTGAGGCGTCAGAAGCCGGCAACCGCTCGGCCAAGACTCATCCTGCCCGGCCAAGATCAGCGGGAACCCGGGCATTCCGTTGAACTTGTCGTAGAACAACATCGCAGCGCCCAACCGCGCTTCGATCGGGCTCTCGCACAGCTCCGACAGCTTATTGATGAGGTGGAAGAACCAGCCGTCCAAAAATCCGGTGCTACTAACACTTTCGACTAACTGGTAAGTTAATTCGCTCGCATCAATTTTCATACACTCTCCTTCGCTCGCTGCAGCACCTGGGCCATGCTGGTGATCGCGAAAGGCTTGACCGTAACCCGGCAACCCGTCGGCGCATCACCCCAGCGCAAGGTCAGCTCTTCGCAGAACTTGTCGTTGACGATGAAATTTCTGCTTTGCAGGAAGTCCAGCGCGACCTTCGCGTTATTGTCGAGGTCGAGATTTGAGCGCCTGACGACTATCAGGGCGGTGAACTTACCAGTGATCTGGCGCACGCCCTTCAGTTGGCCGAGCTCGATCAGCATGGCGTCGGCGCGTTTGACCCAGCGATGATAGGCGTCGCTCTTGATCACGCCTGTCTTGGTTTTGCGCCAGATGCGATTGACCGAAATCGGCGGCGGTAGGTCCAATACGATATCGGCGGGGCAATGGAATGGAGCATCAGACATCGGGGGATCCGGCTCAGCAGCCATCGCGTCATGCGATACACCGCGACGCGCCAGATGCTTTGTCAGTTGATCCTCCGACCAACGCATCACGCGACCGCCCTCGCGACCGCCGCCTGCCCCAGAGGCGTATCAGCCAACATGCCGAGGGCGTGCATGTAGGTCTCCAGGATCGTCTCCTGCTCGGCGCGCTCGTTTTCGTCCTGCTTGCGCATCCGAATGATGGTGCGCAGCGCCTTGACGTCGAAACCATTGCCCTTGGCCTCGGCGTAGACGTCGCGGATATCGTCGCTGATGGTTTTCTTTTCTTCTTCCAGCCGCTCGATGCGCTCGATGATGGCCTTGAGCTGGTCCTTGGCAAACTTCGTCGCCGGTGCCGCGTCGCTATTGTGACCGATCTTGCTCATGCCGCCACTCCCTGATGTGCCCGCCGCTCCGATTCCGTCCCACCACCGACGGACAGCGCAAAATGCTGGTGGCAATAGCTGCAGCCGTCCAAGGTAGGGTTGCCGCAAAATGTGAAATTGGAATCGCCGTAGGGCCATCGGCACTCGCCGGGCTCCAGATCGAGCAGCGAGATATTTCGCGGCACGACGTCGGCGACACGCAGACCGGTCGAAGGCTCGCATTTGAAAACGACCGGCGGCGCGGGTGGCTTTGGCTTTGAGGGCTTTCGCCGCTCTCCCCCATGATATCGGGCCTGCCGCTTCGATCCCTCCGACTTCGGCACGCTCGACCGCAATCCCAAGCGATGCGCGCGTCCGGTTGCCGCACACCGGCTATAGGAAGTCCCAAATTCGCGGTTGATCTCCCCCGCCACATCGGCGAATGACAGATTAGCGGCCAGGTATTTCTTCAGCGCCTCGTCAAGCTCTGGCGTCCATTGCTGGCCGACGGTGGCATTGGCATTTCGCATGTTGTTTCCGGGAGGTGCTGGCATCACGCCCACCTCGCCAGAATCTCGAGCGCTTCGCGGGGCGCCTGCAGGAACAACGGCATCGGCTCGATCGCCTCGAAAAATCGCTCAGGATCAAAGCCGCGCGGGAATTCGGTCGCGCCGACGGAGGTTTGGGGCACCGCCGGTCGCGCCTTGATGTCCTCCATCGTCATGGGGGATTCGAAATGGTTGGCCGCCGCGTTACCAGGGGGCTGGGACGAAGACGCGGCGGCCTGATCTGCAACGGGCATCACCACCGCTGCAGAAGCGGAAAGCCAGGGGTTCGGTAGAGCGGTCATTGTGATGCTCAATAGTTGCCGGACTTAAGGGAGCCGGCGCCCCACGCGGGACACTGTTAATCCTTCAACCAAGGGGCTATGCGCTCAGCCAGATTGGCAAGCGCGCCGCCCCAGGAAATCAATATGAGGGCGATAGAAGTCCTCATCCGTCGAAAGCAGACGTGCTTCGAGGCGCGCGAGGCGACGCCGAAGTTCCGCGAGCTCATTGCTGGCCTCCAGTTCGCGCTTTCTTTCAAGCGCATCGGCGATGGCGGTGATTTCGGCGGGCTCAACCCGACGGGCCTTGCCATACCAAAGGTCGAAACATCGCCAGTACGGGAGACGACAAAGGCGAGCAGCACGGTTGATTGCAGTCTTGACGAGTTCGCCGCCGGGACGCGGTTCGGCGAGTTCTTTCAGTCCCTCTTCGGGCGTCACGCGCCAACCCTCCCAAGGATTTTGGGAGCGTTCCCAAAAAAAAGACCGCAAGACCGCGGCGTTGAAACGGGGGAAGCGATGTCAATTGAACTGGAAACGCTTTTGCGAAACGTGATGTGGCTGCTGTCGAGGCCGCGCACATGAGCCGCGCCGTGCAGGCGCTCATCGGTATCGCGGTGATGGCTCTGATCTGGGGCTTGGTGACGTGCCTCGGCGTGGAGCGGTGAAAACTCCCGCGCTCCGTAGATTTGCTGGATTGTCGCGGCGCGGAATAGAAAGTTTCGTGTATAAAGATTATTTTGTGTGCAATTCTGTTCAGTTGTGCCAGCATCAACCCTCGCTCTTAAATCGAGGGGTTGGGAATGGCGGACATCGTTGTCGGGCCTTGGGATCACGCGCGCGCCTCTTCGGCTACGGGGCGAACAACTTCCGGAGGCCAAACGGCATCATCTGGCCAGCTATCGGAAAACCAGCGGATCACCTCATCGTATTTGCGCGCGGTAAAGGTCGAGCCGTCGTCAAGACGGTCGAAGAAGCGGCCGTCCTTAGCTACCAAGCGCCCTACCGTCGAAAGAGACAGCGAGCGGGCGGCGGCAAATGCTGAGGCGCAAGCGATGAGGTTGGAGCGCAGTTCGGTTTCCATGGAGCCGAAGCATAGTGGGAGTTTTCCTACTTTTCAAGCAAAATCGGTAGGAAAGGTCCAACTGGCTCACAGGCATGGAAAGTTGGATAAATCCAACATGCCTACGCCCGCCGAGGTTAGACGAACGATCGAGCACGCCTTAGCCAGCCACCGGCCCAAGCCGCTGGGCAAGGTGTCCGTGATTACCGCAATGCGGAAGGCCGGATTTCCGTCCTATGACAGAACGTACCTCGTCGATTTCATGAAGGGCGCCAAAAGCTCCTTGCACGAGGATTTCAGAGACGATTTCTGCCAATTCATGGGACTGGATCCCGAAACGCTTCGAATTCCCAAAAACCGGCCGGTCGAAGTTATCCACAAAGGCGCCAAACCCCACTATTACGTTGCCGAGCATATGGAAGCCCGGGGACTAGATGAACAGGCAATGGCAGCGCGCATGGATGGGATGACGGTAGAGGCCGTCCGAGCCTGGCTCGGCCTGCCAACCCTCTCAGATTGGCATGCAATGGGGTTTGCACACGCGCTGGGACTTGACAGCCCGGAAGAGTTAACGCGACCACCGGTCCAAGCTGAGAAGCCTAAGCCGGCTGCAAAGCGTAAGAGGGCATGACGTGTCCGGGACCGACATAATCCTGATCGCTATCTTCGGGTGCTTGTTGGTGATCGCATATCAGCTTCACAGAATCGGCAGCCACGTTGACACAGTTCGGGCGAATTGCCTGGATTGAGAAATTCGGCGAGCCACCCGCCAAATAGGTATAATCTTACTACAGTTGGATTTCTCCTACTTTCCTGTTGACAGTAGGAATGTTCCTACTTTATGTTGGCTCCAGCAATGGAGACCGACATGCCAACCCCTGCACCCTTCAAATCCGATTTCATGCTGCTGGACGTCAAGCGCGGCCGGCGAGCGCTGGCCCGCAAGATCGCGGCCGGCGGCAAGGTCGACGTCTGGATCAAGGCGACAATCGAAGGCGCCAGCGGCGTAGGCCGTGATGACGGCACGTCGATCGAGTTCGCCGCAACGGTCCGCACCGTAAAAGTGCGGAGGGCCGCGTGATGGGTTGGTCCCGCCCCGACGAAGACTTCCGCGCCGATCATTATCGCGATCACGCCAAACACGACTTCCCGCCCATCGACCGGATCGAGCGGCCGCTCAGCACGGCCGAGGACATCGCAGCGCTGGTCAAGCTGACGCCGAACTTCGCCAACGCCGCGAAGCTGATCGACCAATACGCCGACATGAAGGTTGCCTGCGCGCTGCACGATGATGCGAAGCGCCGCCTCGCCGCGATCGAAGCGAAGGAGGCCGCAGATGCGCAAGCCTGAGCCGGTTGAAATTGCGGAAATCGCCATCCCCGTGCTGATCGAGGCCGTATGCGTCACGCTGATGATCGGCTGCGCGATGGCCATCGTCATCATCATGGCAACCCCGGCGGTGCCGGTATGAGGTTCGCCATGGTCATCAATTTCTGGGGCTGGCTCGGCGTGTACCTCATTGTGAGGGCAATCGCATGAAGCGCGGCTTTGACCCTCCCCGCCCCGCGCAGTCCGTCTGCAAGCTGTGCGACCGGCTGTTCGCGTATTTCCAGCGGACCAAGCGCCGGATGTATTGCGATCCGTGCGCCGAGATCGAGCGGCAGTCCGCCAACGTGTTTTTCAACGAACTAGCGCGGCGCAATCGGCTGCATGCGCGCGTAATTGCAGAGGAAGTCCATGCCTGACCCAAAGCGCCAGACCATCAGCGCCACCGAAATGTCCGGCCTGCTCGGCGTTTCGCCTTACGTGACGAAGTGGATGCTGTTCCAGCGATTTGCCAAGGGCATCGAGGCGCCCGGCCCGGATCACAACCGTCTGGACTGGGGCACAAAAATGGAGCCGCTGCTATTGGAGCAGGCGGCGGCCGATCTTCATCTTGAGGTTACCACCAACCGCAAGCCTGACGGATCACAGGCGTATATGCGCCGCGGACTGCTTGGCTGTTCCCGCGACGCCGACATTTACGATCCTCAGCGCGGCCCTGGCGCGCTCGAAACCAAATGCTGCTTTGACTACAAAATCCTCATGCAGGAATGGGACGGCGGCAAAACGCCTCCCCGCCAGCACGAGATCCAGCTTCAGCAGCAGATGTACGTCGGCAACGGCGTCAAGCCGTTCGAGTGGGGTGTGATCGCACTGTGGTGCGGCGGCGACATGACCTATTTCCAGCGCAAGCCGATGCCCGATCTGTGGGCGACGTTCGAGGCCGAGGTGCAGCAGTTTTTCGATGACATCCTCGCCGGCCGCGAGCCGGAACCGTTTGGCTCGCCCGTCGAAGTGCCGCTGCTCAAGCAAATCTTCGCCAAGCCGACCGGCGAGATCATCAACGCGGTCGAGAAGTTCGGCGAGGTCGAGGCCACCAGGCTGGCCCAGCAGGTTGTTGATGCCGAGTATCAGCGCGTACAGCGGCTTGCGGCCGAGAAGATCGAGGAGGGTACGAAGGCAAAACTCCTCGGCCTTCTCAAAGATGCCGATTCCATCGAATTGCCGCAGGGCATCCGAGTGACGCGCAAGGTCGGCATCAGCCGTTACAAGGCCAGTCCCGCGCGCGAGATCACGACGGTCTCGATCAAGTCGCACATCCCGCAGCAAATCGATGGAGCGTTCGGTGGCATCTGATCTTGTTATTTTCGAAAACACGCTGAAGCCGCTCGCGCCGCGATTTGAGCAAGCACTGGCTGGCGCCATCCCGGTCGAGCGACTGATGCGGTCGATCATGGTCTCGGTCGAACGCAATCCCGATTTGCTCGTCAAGGCTGATCGGCAAAGCCTCCTCAATGCGTCGATGTCGGCCGCATGCCTAGCGCTGGAAGTCGACGGCGTGACCGGCCAGGCCTATTTCATACCCTTTAAGGGTAAGGCGCAGCTCGTGATCGGCTACAAAGGAATGAACACCTTGGGCGCCCGATCGGGGTTCAGCATTCAGGGTGAAGTCGTGCGCGAGGGCGATGCGTTCGACTACGAGCTCGGCGACAAGGGCTTTGTTCGTCATAAGCCCAAGCTCGGCAATCGTGGGCCGATCCTCGCTGCCTGGGCCACCGCTTCATCCCTGCATCGGCCCGCGCTGGTTTCGGTGCTGGGCATCGACGACATCATGGCGATCAAACAGAAGTCGCCCGGCGGCAGTCGGTCCGATAGTCCGTGGATGGATATGATGATCGGTTTCCCGGCTATGGCGGCTAAATCGGCGAAGCGTCGCCTGTCGCGAGCGATGCCGCTGAACGCCGATCCGCGCTTCCATCTTGCCGCAGCGATGGAGGAGACGGTCGAGGAGCGCGGCAAGAGCGCATGGATCGATCCCCAGCGCGGCCTGCAGATAGAGGGCGAATTCTCCGACGCTCCACCGATCCATCACGACCAGCGCAGTGCAGACGAATTGCTTTCACGATCACCCAGCGCGGTGAGACCGGCCGCTCCGGCACATTCGCCCCATGACGCCCCCGCCGGAGCGGCCGACGATTACACCACCGCAGCCGAATGGGATTTGCGGCTGGCCGAAGCTGCGAAGCTAGGCAGCGAAGCCCTCAAAGCGGTTTGGTCGACGATGCCGAAAGACGCAAAGAAAGAATGCGAGCAGGCATTGCGTCGACGTCACCAGCCCGTAGCCGCCCAAGCGGATGAGGTGTCGGCATGAGTGGGGATGCGCGTTCTTATCCTGAGACGGCCGAGGTCCCAGCCGAATTTGCTGATTGGCTCGCGCTTCATCTCGGCACCTCAAAATGGGTGGTGGCCCGGCGCAGCAAAAAGCTGATCGACAAGGGTTACGAACAGTTCCTCACGCAGAAGCGTTTCTCTGCACTCAAGCGCTACTTCTGGAAGGAAAATGGCGAGATGGAAAACGACGGCATTTCTCAGCACCTCACTGAGCCCGACATGGACTTCGCAAAGAAACGCAAGGACACCTTCCCTGGCATGGCCTTCTGGGCCTCTACGGGGCCCGCTGACAAGACTTGTCGCGGTTGCCGTTTCTGGGCGGCTGACGGTTATATGGCTGGATCCGGCCTTCTACGCGACTCCCTCTGCACCAAATATCGGTCGCTGATGCACGGGCAGGAAGGTGGCCGCGTCCCGCACTATGCGAAGGCTTGTAAATATTTCGAGGAAACTACCGATCCTCGCCCGCTGGAGAAGCCGCGAACTGCCACGGTCGTTACGGGAGCAGTCGCATGAGCGATCCGTGCGCGCACTGTGGCGCTCCTGCCCAAGGCTCGCCGGACCCCATCATGTGGGTTTGCTTGGTTCCCGGTCAGGCACCGGCCGGCGCCGAAATGCGTATCCGGGCATGGACAGCCGATCGCAAGCGGATGGAAAGCCTGCGAACCGAGGGGCTGGATATGCAGCCGCTTTATGCGGGCGCCCAAGGCTCGGGTGACTGCGGCGCGTGGCAGCCGATCGAGACGGCGCCGAAGGATCAAACCGCAATTTGGCTTTTGGTCAATAACAAGCCGTACATCGGCTATTATGATCCACCCCAACCCTTTTTTAAAAGGAGCGGTTCGTGGGTTGTAAAAGCCTCGTTCCTCAGGCGACCGCGTAACGATAACGTGCCTGACGAAATCTACGGCACGCATGATCGCGACGTTCTTCCTTCCCACTGGATGCCGCTGCCGGCTCCCTCAGTCCCATCGACACACGACCGTCCTCCCCAGGCTTGGTTGGACGCAAAAGCCGAGCGTGACGCTGGCTGGCCCGACTATACGGCGCTCCCCTCCCCTGACAAATCAGGTGCGGCATGAGCTTGCGCGATGAAGCGGGAAAGTGCCAACCGACGCCCGGAGAAACTTCCATGACCCCTGCACAGGACGCAACAGAGTTGGCGGATAAGATCGACAATTGGTCTCCGGATAGCCGACAGCCGCTTACCTTAATCGCCCGTGAACGGCGCATGATTGTCGCCGCCCTCCGCGCCGTGCCCCAGACGCCAGATGCGGTGCGGTCGCGCATTGATCGAGAAGGTGGATGGAACGCTGGCCGCTCCACCCCATCACCGGAGCCGAAGCAAGAGGCGGTGCGGGAGGATTACGATAGCGCCGCAATTCTCGCGACGAACGAACGCGGAGATTTGCAAGCTGCATCGCTCAGAAAAGCATTGGAGCGCGGTACGGCGGCTTGCGATGGCATCCACGATGCAGCCGAACGGGTGCGCGCTGTTCTCAATCCATCGCCGGACGGACGCGGGGCGGTGATTGAGGCGACCCGGCGGAAAGCTCAGGAGCGCGCCGATTTTTGGTTTGTTCAAGCTGAAAAGAACGAAAGCCGCTCCGGACATTATCTAGTCGTTGCCAACCAATTCCAGAACATTGCCACCGCCCTTTCCCAGGTGCCCGCAACTGACGGGGCGGGATCCTCCGTCTCGCGGCCTGATCGAAACCCTGTGGCGAAATGACAGCTTATTACAACGAGATTGACCCCTATGCAGCAGCCTGGCTCCGAAACCTTATCGACAGAGGACACATCGCAAGAGGTGACGTTGACGAGCGATCAATATGCGATGTTAGAGCAGACGATCTCATTCGATATAATCAGTGCCACTTTTTCGCGGGAATTGGAGGATGGTCCCTCGCCCTCAGACTCGCGGGATGGCCCGAAGACCGACCTGTTTGGACAGGTAGTTGCCCCTGTCAGCCGTTTTCGGGGCCGGGGAAAATGCTCGGATTCGATGACCCGCGCCACCTCTGGCCACACTGGTTTAAGATCATCTGCGAGCGTCGGCCTCCAATCATTTTTGGAGAACAGGTTGAAGGCCCGGCTTCCAGGTTGTGGCTTGACCTTGTTCACACTGACTTGGAAGCAGCAGGTTACGCCTTCGGGGCGGGAATACTTCCTGCTGCGAGCATCGGCGCCCCGCAACGACGGCACCGGACTTGGTTCGTGGCAGACTCCGACAACGCGCGATGGGAAGGGCGAATCTGGGAAGGGGAATCGGACGAAGCGTGGCAGGCCCGGCAAGCCTCATGTCGCGAACCTGTGCGACCAATTGGTAGATCTTGGCCGGCGCGACCTGGTGAGGTCGAGCGAATTCCGAAATCACCTGATGGGGTATCCAATTTGTTGGGAAGATGCCGCGCCTACGGCAACGCGATCGTCCCGCAAGTCGCGGCCGAATTCATCGGTGCGGCCATGAGCGCACTTTCCGTCTCTTCGCATCAACAAAACCCTGCGGCACAGGAGAAATAGATGACCGATTGGAAAAAACTTAGCGACCGCGAAGTTCTCGATGCAATGAAGGAAGACACACCGGTCAACCGCGTGCGGAGGGTTTTCAGTGGCGAGGCTGCGAGGATCGAACAGGCCGGCATGCAGCGGCTGACGCCTGGACCAATCGAGTATCGGCGCATGGAGTTTGAAGCCGCGGAGAAATTGATCGCCGCTATGCCTCGTTCCCCGCAGGAGAACGCCAGTGAGTGAAAGCGTCGCTGAAATGATCGCCGCTGAATTGGCAAGCCGTAACAAGAAATCCTGTCGCTGCAAGGATTGCGATGCCGTCACCGAACAATGGTGGAATTATTGCGCGATGTGCGGATGGCATATCGCGTCGGGCGACACTCCACAGGAGCGCACGCAATGATCCGCCATGGTGACGCTCTCGACCTGATAATACTCGAGGAAAGGCGCCCGGCGTTGATTGCGACCGATCCGCCATATGCCTTCGGCGGCTCCGGTGCGGAACACGCGCTATCGGCCACGGTCGCCATCGTGCTCCGTGAAGCCGCCCAACGGTTGGAACGCGGTCGCTGGATGCTCGTCATGTGCGCGTCTAGCTGGCGCTCGACCTCTTACATGGTCGAGGCTGTCCGAGGCATCGTGGAGCCCGTCAGGATCGCTACCTGGTGCAAGCCGGCCGCCCGGACCAAGGTCGAGACCACGGGCTGGAAATGGGCCAGCGTCAACGTAATCGCCTTCCGGAAGGGTAAGGCAATCGACGATTGTACCGCCCTCGACCTCGACCACATCACTGAGCCGCCGGTCATCAACGGACGCCGGGCCGAGCTTCCAGCTCGAGTTGCAGAATGGATGGTCAAGCCATTTGCGGTGCCCGGCGGCTTGATGATGGATCCCTTTGCCGGGTCGGGCGCACTCGTTAAAGCCGCCGCTGACTGCGGTATGGAAGCGGTCGGATATGAAAAAGACCCCAGCGTTGATGTGTCCTCAACGAAAGCGACGGGGGAATAGATGGCTTACGACTACATCAAAAAGACCTATAGCGTTGATCCGAGGGTTGGCTCTCGCGTTCAGCATACCGTGACAAAGAAATTCGGTAAGATCGCGCGCGAAAAGCAGAGCGCTGGAAATTACGTCCAAGTGATGTTTGATGGCCGAGGCTTCTCGGTGCCCTGCCACCCAACCGAACTCAACTACGCTCCGGTCGAGCACGCCACCGATCCTGTGGGAGGATCGCCGAAGCCATGAATGCGGTGACACCCACGCGACCTGTATTGCGATGGCACGGCGGTAAGTGGAAACTCGCGCCGTGGATCATCAGCCATTTCCCGGCGCATCAGAT
>Ga0134128_10000285_pt1 | contig 71585 bp, 67 predicted proteins | sample KB31754_FD_96462 | JGI IMG/M metagenome (GOLD analysis project Ga0134128, IMG submission 96462) | Terrestrial soil microbial communities with excess Nitrogen fertilizer from Kellogg Biological Station, Michigan, USA - KB3-175-4 | ecosystem: Environmental > Terrestrial > Soil > Unclassified ... | reverse complement strand
TAAAACGGCACAATGACAACCGGGCGCGGGCTCGTCATTGCCTCGGCGGGCATCATCACCAGGATCTTTTCCCACCAGTCCGGTTCAACCTGCAGATACATCAGCCTGGCATTGTAGTTCTCATGCTCGATAACGCGGATCGTGCGCGTCTTCGGCGGTGGCGGCGTAATGTCCATGGAGCCGAGCAGCTTCAGCCATTTTTCTTGAATTGTCTTCCGTCTGGCCTCCCATCCCGCTACGGTACTGACACCAGTAACGAGAGAAGATAAACTCCCGATGGAACTTTCATAGCCGGCTGGCGCCTGATTGTACGGGGCGAACCAGCTGGGACTGTGGTGGACGGCGGGGAGCACCGGGTTCGGTTCAAGTGTGCGGCACACCCGAAATCCGGTGAACCGCGATTTGTACTCAGGTTCGATGCATCGCCGGTATCCGGCTTTTGCCCATTGGGATGTGGTGCTCCCAAACGAGCCTCCGCGCAAAATGCGGTCCAATCCCCTGAGAGGTCCGGCTGGATTGTAGGATGCCTGCGGCTGGTTAAGCGGGTTGAAGTAGTCCGTGCACCACTCCCAGACATTTCCCACCATGTCATAGATGCCATACTGGTTTGCCGGATAACTGCTGACCGGTTTCGTTCCGGAATGAGTTAGCTCATCGACCAGCGAGTCGATATGAGTCGTGTCGGAATTTCCCAGGTTTGCCGCATTCGTCGCGTTCGAAGCTCCCGACGCTTCGCCGGATGCATGCATCCATTCTGTATCAGTGGGCAGCCTGTATCCGTTCCTCCGTATATCGCAAAACCCGCTTTCCAGGTCATAGCAGGGTTGCAGATTTTCCTTCACGCTGGCGAGATTGCAGTATCGAATAGCATCCCACCACGTCACCGTTTCGACCGGTAGATTGGCGCCTCGATGAAAGGATGGGTTTTCACCCGTAATCTCTTCGTATCGCTGTTGCGTAATCTCTGTGGGAGATATAAGAAACCTTCCCAGAGTCACGGTTACCGGAACCTTTGTCCAGTCATCCACAATCTCAAGGCTTCCGCCGGGTACTTCAACCAGCTTATGAACCGTGGATTCATTGGATGGAAGCTCACTCAGGAACGATTTGGAACTCGCATCCGCTTCTGCGAATCCAACGCCGCTGATCAGCGTCCCAGCTGCTATTGCCGAATCTCTAAGAAACTCTCGCCTCTTCACACAGACCATCCCTATTTGACAATTTGTTCGACCATATAAATGCACTCGCCGAGGTTTTTCATCCAGTCGCTTACCGACGAATGTACCACTGAATGAGTCGCCGCCTCCGTGCTTTCGAAAAAGAAAGCCTGATGTTGTCGACCCTCCTTTTCAGTATGACAAAAGAATGACAATTGGTTTACGACCGCCTGACATCTTTGATGTAGATGCCGGCTAGATTGAGACCATGACGCAGGATCGGTATCGTTGCCGCTTGCGGAATCCCGATTGCTTCAGGAAAAGTGAATTGATCTCTGATTCGTTACATTATGTAAATTCAGATCGCGCGGCGTCGAGTTGCTTAGCGATAACAATACTCAGTAGGTGGGCTTTATTTCCCGGTCGTAGGGCTGACCGAATTTATTTCGATGAGCTGCAGATAGCTGCGGAACCGACATTATGTGCAATACCCCGAGGTCCCCCGTACCGGACGTGATATGGACATGCCGGGTGAAGCCATCCAGGACGGGTTGTGAGATGCCTTCGATCCAGACATGCATCTCGTAATCTCCAACCGGGACCTTGCTTAACTGAAATGTTCCATTTGCTTCCGCGATTGTGTAGAGCGGGGTGGAGAGAGCCAACACGACGGCGCTCATCTCTGGATGAATATTGCAAAAAATGTAAGACACGCCTTCACGGGAAAAGGTGACATCCTTTGCCGAGCCAGCTTCATAAAGACCGAGATCGAACCGCTTTCCATCGAAAAGAGAAAAAACATTATGAAAAAATGGGTCCTTATTGGGGAAAATTACTACGCTGCCCACGGGAACGACCAGCAGATGAGGAATGAATGTCCGGTTCTGTTGGCCCAGCGTGTAGCGTTTGTGTGGCGGAAACAATAAGGGCGGAGCTTGAATTGGGCTGAGCCATAGCACCGCAGGGGGAATGTGATGCTCAACCGGTGGAGGAAACGCGAGGCGCAAGCTTACATCGACCTTTTGCCTGGATACTTCGCCGTGTGCACACGTCAATGAAAATATTGCCGCGGCACACAGTAGCAACCTCGTTCTGTAAGTCCGCATAGTCAGAACTTATACCCCGCGGCGATCCCAATGATATTGCTTGTGCTGGTCGGAGAATTTATAAAGGAGCTTGCCAGCAAACGATATTCGAGCGAAAAAAGAAGGTATGCGCTGGGACTATAGATCACATTGCCGGTGAAGGTTCTGTTTCGTGCGAGGTCTTGATAGAAGGAATCGGAAATGGTCGCATACGGACGTACCTGCCCGGCGGGTACATTGTCCATACCGAAGGCGGCGTTGAACTCCAGGCGTTGGCCCGTCCGCTGCTTTAACTGGACCCAGCCACCGACGTCATCCAGCGCGCGAAAATAGAATTCCCCCGGATCATCACTTTCAGGGCGGTATACATAGTCTTTATAAGCGCCGCCCCCTAAGCCGCCCAGCCCCAATCCGCGATAGACATTTCCAGAAAGTTCCATATGTTCCGGCAAGGTTTGACGATAATCCAGCGTTGCTGCCCATGCGTCAAAATGGATGCCGCCATAGATCCGGTGAGGAGCAAAAAATCCACCCACCCCGAACTCGCCGCTGTTCTTTTGTTGCGTGTTCCACAGCGATAGCCGAGCTTCCACCCCCGGCCATCGACTATTTTCTGCTGTGGATGGAGGCGGCGCACCCGGAATTATGGCACTGGGGGAAGCAAAAACAATTGGAGCGTCGGAGGCGTCGATCAGCGCTGCCTGCATCCGCAGTTGCTGAAAACTGGAAAAAGGTACCGCCTGGATGACTCCGGCTTGCGGATTCCAGTTCCATAGATTGCCGGACCATGCCAACTCCGGTATCGCGACGGCCGTCAGCGAGCTAGGCATATTGGAATTGATTATCGAACGGTCAAGAGAAAAAAAAGCTTGCGTATGGGCCCAATCCATTTCCGCGTGGATAGTCCGCAGCCGAAATAAACCGACGCTGCTATACCCCCCGACGTAGATTCCTGAGGGCGCATTGCCATAAAAGTCGGCGTATACATCCGCATAGCTGTTGGCTCCAAATATGTGTGGACCGCGCGCATCTATACCTAGAATCGTCTGCCGTAATGTTGCCCCCGTGCTTCCGTCCCCCGGCAGCGCAACCGTGGGAGTCGCTGCCATATCCACTTTCTGTGTATTTACAAATCCATTCAAGAGGATGAGGCCGGTCAATTTCACCGGGTACTTCGACTCGCTTTCCACTTTGCTCTGTGCCTGGGTGGCGATCTGCGACGCCTGCATCGCCTCCTGCTCCCGTAAATCGTTCACCTGCGTGGCGAGCCGTTCTTCATCCGACTGACGAGTCTCATTTAGGGATGCGGTTCCAGCATGTTCTTTCGCCATTTGTTGCTGCAACGTAGTCAGTTGTTGTTGCATTTCTTTCAATTGCCGTTGTGATTGTTCCAGTTGCTTCTGGGTTCGCGCCATAGCATCGGTTAACTGCTGGACCTGCTGTGATAGGGTTCCCTCATTCGTGGACTGTGCTTGTAGTGGATAGGTCGCGGTGCAGGCCAACGCAAGCAGATTGAATGTGAGTCCTTGCGAGAAACAGCGGATGACAACGCATCTGGAGAGGCGGGGTTTCATCCGGCTACCGCTTTCTTGCCATCTTGTTCTGCATGGGTTGCCTGCTCGAGGGGACCGCGAGAGAGAGACATGCGGAAGATCGTTTCTCCAGGCCGACTCGAAGCCAGAACCACCTCGCCGCCGTGCTCCACTGCAATACAGTGCGCCAGGGTTAACCCCAGGCCGGTGCCCTTTTGCTTTCCCTCGCTGACAAAAGGCTCAAAGAGAGTCTTGCGAATACCCCCAGGAACTCCGGCGCCATTGTCTTTCACTTCGAGTGAAACTATTTCATCGTTTACATGAATTGTCGCGATAACGTAGGCTGCTTCAGCAGAGGCCCGCACAGACTGACAGGCATTTAACAGGAGGTTATAAATTGCGCGCTCGATTTGTTTACCGTCAAAAACAGCGGCGGTTTCGCGGGCGTTGTCATATTGGGAGATGAGGGTGACAGTTGCAGCATCCGGATGAGCGCGAACCATCGTCATGGCCCGTTCCAGCAGCGTTGACAGCAGCTCCTGGGACCGGCGGATCGAAGTTCCGGTCCGGCTGAAGATCAGCAGCGACTCAAGAAGCTCCGTCGTGCCCTGAACGGCGGTGCGGATATCGGCGAAAATTTCGGCGCGTTCGGCTTCTGAAAGCCCCGTGGAAGCAAGGAATTCCGCATTTGCGTAGACAGCGGCTAGGTAATGGCGAAGATCGTGCGATACCGAGCTCGCCATGCGGCCAATAGTTGCCAGCCTTTCCGATTCCAGTAATGCGCGGTGCGCCTGTTGAATCTCATTACGCATACTGGCGAAGGATTCGCTTAGTTCCTTTACCTCGCGCGTTCCCCGATGGGGAAGCCGGTGGGTGCTGTCTCCAGTGCCGAAGGCATGAACTCCGGCCGCTAATTCTTCCAGCGGGTGGGTGACCAGGCGAGATAGGGCCAGCATAAGTAGCGTCCCTAGAATCATGGCAAGAAAGCCAGCCATCAAGACGAGATGATCGATCTGCCGGATAGAACGCTCTGCGCGAGCGAAAGATTTCAGCACGATAAGTTGAAGCGGCGCGGAGGCGCTCGTCGAAAGGTCTTTTGTAACTGCGAGATATTGTTCATCTACAAGTGTCAGTTGGGTAGGGGTTATCCCTTCCGGTAACGGCATGGGCAGCGTCATTAACGCCGTCTGAACAGCAGGGGGCAGCGTGCTCGAGATTGCATGACCACGGGTAGCGAAGGTCGCCTCTACAGTTGTCGCCTGACTGAATTGTTCTACGATTTTTCGATCGATCGCATAACCGCTGATCACATATCCAAGAAGAGTTCCATTTTCTTCGCTCCCAAAGTACAGAGGTTGCACAGAGCAGGCAAACAACCGGCCTCCGCTAACAAGATAATGACGTGCCGGCTCCGTCAGTAAAACTTCGAGTCCTGCCCTCAAAGAAGAATCTTCGCGCGAGCCATTTACATCGATTGCAACGACGTGTTCGTCAGCATTCGCGAGGGCAAACAGATCGTTGCCGCTTACCTTCCAAAACTCAACCGCGCCGTTTTGGATCGTGCGCTCATCACTGGTCGTCATCAGAGCCTTTAGGCTGGGAAGGTCCGCCAGTAAAGCATTTTCGCGTTCGAGCGCGCTTAATTTCTGGGCCTGTAGATTTTCAAACGTAGTCACGGAGTGCATCAGGTCGGCGGAAAGGCTTCCTGTAACCTCATGCTCCAAACGATGCCGGACGACAAAAAGACTGGCAAAGGTAGCGCACACGATGATCAGCGCCATCGCCGTGACGAGCATATCGCGCGTTCGGACTGCAGGTCTTTGCGGCATACACGTTTTTCCAGGCCTGATCGCGAGCATCGTCGTGATCGGCAACATTACGGGACGAACTTATATCCCGCACCGTAAATCGTCAGTAAATATCGCGGGTTGGCGGGGTCAGGCTCCAATTTTTGCCGCAGTTTGAGCAGCTGATTGTCTACCGTGCGCGTCGTCGGATAGGAATTATATCCCCATACTTCGTTTAACAGTAGTTCACGGCTTAGTACCCGCTCGGCATGTTCGGTAAAAAACTTCAACAATTTGAATTCGTGCGAAGTCAACACGATTGGATTTCCGGCGCGTAGAGCGATCATTTTTTGAAAATCGACTTCGCAATCCCCGAAATGGAAAGATGTGGCGGTTGTAGTTCGATGACGGCGGCGGATTGCGGCCTGCACGCGGGCCATCAGTTCGCGGGGACTGAATGGTTTCGTCACATAATCGTCGGCCCCCAATTCCAAAAGCAGAACCTTGTCGACAACCTCTGCAACAGCGCTCAGTACAATAACCGGAGTGTCGTTTGAAATCGCCTTCAGCTTTTTGCATAGATCTCGTCCAGAAATCTGGGGAAGGATTAGGTCGAGCACCACGGCGACGGGCCGATGAACCGTGAACGAGTCCAGGCCGGTCTGGCCATCGCTGGCCACAATCACAGAGTATCGCTCCTCGGAAAAAATTCGTCGAAGCACCTTCTGCATGCGGGGATCATCCTCAATGACCAGGATGATGCCGAAAGTGGCATCCGGTGTGGTTTCGTCTCGCACCATCGCACGCCTCTCCTTCTGTTTCAGGATCATACTATTTGCCTCCGGCGCCTGGTGCGTATCGATGCAGGTCGGATACAGAAAGTGACAATGAAATGACAATCTAGTCGTCTACGCTGGATGAAAAATTCTTTGAATCCCTATAAATCCGGCCGTTCTGTTCGTAGAATCCGCGCGCCGGATAAGGTGGCTGCGACTGGATTGGGCCGGCGCTGAGCGGCTGCTGGAGATGCAGATATTCTTCTGAAATCGTCGCAAAGAGAAATTCCTTCATTCATTGGGTCTGCTTATCTCGACCCTCCGAAAAAATGAATGTTTACATTTCATCCTCCATCACGAACAATGACGATATCTTTGTGTGAGTAGCATAATGGCTTCATCTTAAGGACACCGGTGATTCGGATTTATCCCATTTCCTGTCTCACCGCGTTTCTCGGGCATACTCCAGTTGCTTTGCTTTCGTGGCCACAGAACTACGACCCCACACATCATTGGTGGCTCTCAACCTTCTGGGCTGCTCTGCCGCTGGTGATTCTCATGGTGATCCTGGTTGCTTTCAGGATTAAAGCCCACATGGCCGCCCTCTTCGCACTCATAGTTGGCCTGGCAGTCGCCGTTGGAATTTTCCATATGCCATTGCACCTGGGCCTGCTGGCAACCATGTATGGCGCGGGCTACGGTCTATTCCCGATCTTCTGGATCATCTTTCCTGTCTTTTTTCTGTACGAGCTGACCGTACGCGCGGGCAGATTCGGCCTGCTGCACGAGTGTCTTATCGGAGTGACCGAGGACAGCCGTTTGCAACTGCTCTTGATCGCGTTTTCGCTCGGCGCTTTTTTTGAAGGCGCCGCAGGCTTCGGAACGCCTGTTGCTGTTTGCGGAACCATTCTCATCGCGCTCGGCTTTCAGCCTGTGGAAGCCGCAGGATTGGCGCTGCTCGCCAACACCGCTCCCGTGGCGTTCGGTGGCCTTGGAATTCCCATCGTGGCGCTGCATGGCGTTACCGGTCTCGACACACTTCTGCTCGGCAGAGTGATCGCCATGTTGCTCACGTTATTTTGCATACTGGTCCCGTTCTGGCTGGTCTGCACCTTTGCCGGGTTCAAGGCAATGCTGGAAGTATGGCCTGCAATTCTCGTCGCTGGTTGCAGCTTCGGTTTCACGCAGCTTCTGATTGCCCGGATACACGGTCCCTGGTTGGTCGATATCTTTGCTTCTGTTGTCAGTATTGTCGCGCTGGTTCTGTTCTTGCGAATATGGAAGCCCCGGCGAATCCTGAATGCGCAGCGACAGGACATCACCGGTCTTCCACGGCGGCAGAACGCCAACAACGCCGGAATCGTCTTCCGCGCCAGCCTTCCCTGGATCGTTCTTACTGTTTGTGTGGTCCTGTGGGGCATACCGCATTTCTCGCAATGGCTGGATCGCATCGGCACATTGCATCCGCATATCTCGGGGCTCGACGGCATGGTGTTCCGCATGCCACCGGTCGTTCCCGCGCCCACTCCGGAGTCCGCGATCTTCACGTTGAACTGGCTTTCTGCAACCGGCACGGGAATTTTTGTTGCTTCACTGATTGCCGCTGTTTTTATGGGAATCAAATTTCGTGTTGTTGCTCGCGTTCTTCTGCATACCGCCTTCGCTACGCGGTTCACATTGGTGACGATTGCCGCGCTCATGGGCCTCGGCTTCCTGACGCGCTTTTGCGGCTTCGATGCCACGCTGGGGCTGGCTCTCTCGCGCACAGGCGTGCTCTATCCCTTCTTCGCCCCACTGGTCGGCTGGGTCGGCACCGCATCCACCGGCTCGGATACTTCTTCCAATGTTCTTTTTGGTAGCCTGCAGCAGATGACGGCTCAGCAGCTCGGCATTTCGCCCTATCTCATGGCCGGGGCAAACTCCAGCGGGGGTGTCATGGGCAAGATGATTGCCACGCAAAATATCGTCGTCGCAACCACTGCGACCGGTACTTACGGCAAGGAGGGCAGCATCCTTCGTTTCCTCTTGCTGCACAGTTTTGCTTTGGCGTGTTTGATGGGGGTGCAGGTTTTTGTGGTGGTTCACTTTCCCGCGTTCGCGAAATTCATATTGCGCTAAAAGCTGGAGTAGGCGTAGCGTCAGCAAATCCCGGGATAGAGTGTGTTCCAGTGGCGCCGTCCGGCGTTGTGTATCCGAAATCCAAGCTGCCGTCCGGATTCAGCGTGAAATTCCCCGATGTGTTGATGGTGCCATCAACGTAGTAGCCATTGTCCGTTGAACTGAAGCAGTCCCCGAGTAAATCGTTATCGATCCGCCCTCATCGTACACGCAATCCAATCTGGACGGGTCTGTCAACGCTAGCGGATTGTCCATCACATAGGTGTAACGGTTCATGCTCTGCGGATTGCTTAGATGATAGCTGCCATTGTACGGGTCAGGCCGGGTCCAGCGGATTTGCGACTCGGAATAATTCCGATACGTGGCCGCATCCCCGCCGTACTCCGTGTCCTTATAGAGGCTCGCATAGGTATACGTGTCCGAGGTGTTCGAAGAAATCGTCTGCCCGTATGGACTCAGAACGTTGCTTCCGGTCACAGTTCCCGATGCGTCCGTAGTCATCACCAGCGAGCCTTCGTGATCTAGCAGCCGGAAAGTCGGCGTGGCCGTCTGCGTTCCCGGAACGGTTGCGATCTCCCGCCCGCCCGCCCAGATCAGGTCCGTCCAGGCGTGCGTCGATGTGTTCCACAACGCGATCGGCGTTCCTCCGAAATAAATCGTGTCTCCCGGATTTGGGCCGCCCACCTTGTCCACCCGCTGATTCAGCGCATCGTATAAATATTGAATTCCATTGCTTGCCGTCAGCATCCCGTTCACATTGTAGGTGTATGTGTTCCCCAGCCCGTCCGTCTTTAAATCCCCCGCCGTGTCGTAGGTATAGCCGGTCCCCGAGATCTGATTATTGCTGGAGAATGACTGCGTGAAGTTGAACGAGCCTGATTCCTTCTGGTTGCCCCACGGATCGATGGTGTAGGTCTCGGCAAACGGGCTGGGGTTGGAGGAGCCGCCCTGTCCGCCCCAATTACACCTCTTTCGGCGGTTCGTTCTCAGGCCGGTCTGCCTTGTTTGGCTTATTACCATCGGCATTCTCGCGGGGAAACAAGGTCACAAACTTCGGCTGTTTCCAGGGCGACGAGGGCTGGGGGCTATACGGCTCAAGTTGCGGAGGCACGATTCGACCTAGTGGACCGATAAATATTATCGTAAGTAAAGGCCCTGCCAGCACTACCGCCCCAAAAAGTTTCCACCCTCGTAATCCCAGCAGATACAGAATCAGAAGTGCCACTCCGAAGAAACACAATTGCACGATTTGACCGTAAACTTGCGAAAACTGGAGTTCCGCAGAACAGCCAGGACATTTCCACGGCTTCCAGCCGTTATACTGTTCCGTCGGCATCTTCGCGCCACAAAAGGGACATCGAAAATTTCGCACTGGATACCGAATAACCATGTTCATCTAATGCGACCAGATATCATCCCAATAACCACTTATGACCGCGCCAGCACCCGCTGCATACGTAGCAGGGTACAGCCCAGGCGTAGCACCTTCGAGAAAGTCGCCGACGACTTGCCAAGCCTTGGGATCAAGGTAAAGGGTTTCACCCAACAAGGGCACGGTCGTCGCGGCCCCTGCAACAGTAGGCACGACAAAAGGTACGGCAGCGGCCCCAGCCGTGGCAATAGCCAATCCATGCACGACTTTATCTGCAGCTACGAACACGCCTGATCTTAGTCCCTGGAAAGTTTGTTGTGCCAATGTATTACCGTCCCAAGGATCGGGTGAGCTAGCATTGGGTACATTGTCAGCGAATCCGGGGATAGAGCCTATTCCAGTGGCGCCGTCCGACCATATTGTTCCGAAATTTAAACTGCCGTCCGGAGCAAGCGTGAACCCCCCCGATGTGTTGATGGTGGCATCAATGTAGTAGCCGTCGTCCGTTGGGCTGGCACAGTCTCCCTGAACGACCGCTACCCATCCGCCACCCTCATCGTACACGCAGTCCAATCCGGATGGATCTGTCAACGCTAACGGATTGTCCATTACATAGGTATAACGGTTCATACTCTGGGGATTGCTTGGATTGTAGCTGCCGTTGTACGGATCAGGCCGGGTCCAGCGAAGTTGCGACTCGGAATAATTCCGGAACGTGGCAGCGTCCCCACCGTACTCCGTGTCCTTATTGAGGCTCGCATAGGAATACGCGTCCGAGGTGTTCGAGGAAATCGTCTGCCCGTAGGGACTCAGAACGTTGCTTCCGGTCACATTGCCCGATGCGTCCGTGGTCATAACCAGCGAGCCTTCGTGATCCAGCAGCCGGAACGTCGGCGTGGCCGTTTGCGTTCCCGGGACGGTTGCGATCTCCCGGGCGCCCGCCCAGATCAGGTCCGTCCAGGCGTGAGTCGATGTGTTCCACAGCGCGATCGGCCTGCCTCCGAAATAAATCGTCTCTCCCGGATTCGGGCCACCCACCTTGTCCACCCGCTGGTTCAACGCATCGTACAGGTACTGCACTCCATTGCTCGCAATCAGCATCCCGTTCACATTGTAGGTGTACGTGTTCCCCAGCCCGTCCGTCTTTAAATCCCCCGCCGTGTCGTACGTATAGCCGGTCCCCGAGATCTGATTGTTGCTGGAGAATGACTGTATGAAGTTGAACGAGCCCGATTCAGTCTGATTGCCCCACGGATCGATGGTGTAGGTTTCGGCAAATGCGCTGGGGTTGGAGGAGCCGCCCTGACCGCCGTAAAGCGCCGCTGGAGCGCTGAGGGTAAACGAGGGGGAGGAGAAACTGGGACTATGTGTCCACGACACAGACACCGGATAATTTGAGGAAGACCCAGTCACTTTGCTGGTGACCGTGAGTCCGGTGCCCGCCGATGCCAATGCAGCCGTGACCGGCGCGCCGGCATCACCGGCGCACTGGCGTCATTGTTGATAGCACTAACCAGCGCACTGGCAATTGTCTGCTGCGTGCTGCCTGCCTGAAATGAAACCGAATCAGCGTGGCCATTGACCGTTATCGTCACGGTTCCCGAGTCGTAGCTGCCCACCGCGGCCGATGTCAGACCTCCCTGGCCTGTGGCCGCGCTCACCGTCACATCGGAGTCGGAGCTGAGGCCCTGTGCTGTCGCCTGCACCTGGATTTGCACCTGATTAAGGTTGGTCATGCCGCTGAGAGGCCCAATGGAGAAAGTCTGCGGACCATAATTGATATCCTGGTTCACCGGTATATGCGAATAGAAGCTGGTCCAAGTGCTGCCTCCGTTGGTGCTGTACTGAAAATTGACGCCGGCTTTGCCCACCCCAACACCCAAATCCGTCTACGATTGCCATGTAGCGTTTGCGGTCACCACAACAGCGTCCGAAGAATTCAGCGATACTGAGGAAAATGGAGGATACGCGCTCCCGGTTTCGACATCCGTTCCCAGTCCGTTCATCGTCGCAGTGACGGTTGCGGCGCGCCTTGCTCCTGAACCAGCTTCTCTCCCAGCATGGCGGCAGCAGCCAGCAGTTGTGAGTCGCTGCCGCGATTTCCCACCAGCTGCACGCCTCCTTCGCTTCCCGGCAGTGTTATCACCGGCATTCCGGCGAGGCTGATTGGGGTGGTGTAGCGCAGAATCGTCTTGCGAACGGAAGAGTTGTCGGCCCCGGCGAACAGCCTGCTCATCTGCGCGCAGGGCACGATCAAAAAACCATCGCTCCCCAGCAGTTGGTCCATTCGTCGTTGGAACTCCACATGACGCTCGCGTAATGCATCGATCGTTTTTGTCGAAAGGGAAGCGCCCCAGGCCAGCCTCTCCGTAATCACTGGCTCAAACTCCTGGAAGTATCCTTGATGGATCTTTGCCGCCTCATGCGCCTGGATGCCCGCAAAAATCTCCAGGGAATCTCCCCAGAAATCCGGCTCGACGCCACGCAGCTCCGCGCCGCTGGTGTGCAGCCGTTCCTGCCAACCACGGTAGACGCGCATCACTGCAGGTTCGCATTCCTCGAGAAACGAGCCTTCGACGACCGTGACACGCACATTCGCCGGGGGCGCTATCTGCTCTACATCGAATAGCGCAGACGCCAGTAGCGGTGCATCGCGCAAATCTTGGAACAGCCATCCCACGGTATCGAATGAAGGCGCGAGATGCGCGCTCCCTTGCCAGCGGCCGAAACCGATGGAAGCGCGATATCCCGCCAGGCCGCAAAGTGCTGCGGGCGCGCGGATGGAGCCTCCGGTATCGGTGCCGATAGCGGCAATCGCGGAACCTTCCTGCACGCTTGCGGCACTCCCGCTGGAAGAGCCGCCCGTCAGCAACTTCGCATCCGCTGGCTGCAGGCAATCGCCGTAATCGGCATTCTCGCCCGTAATGCCATAGGCCAGTTGATGCAGATGGGTCTTGCCGACAATCACTGCTCCCGCTTGTCGAAGTCGGGTGACGACAGCGGAGTCCGCACCCGCGATCCCATTTTTCTCGGCATAAAAACGTGAGCCGCAGCTGGTTCGAAAACCTGCAATGTCGAAACAATCTTTCACCGCGATCGGCACACCGAAAAGCGCGGGACGGTTCGCTTTGTCAGGGAAACGCTTTTCCAGCACGTCCGCTTCCGCCAGCGTGCGATCGGGATCCAGGCTTAGGTACACATTTCGGCTGGCATTGCGGTTGGATTTTTCAAGTGCCGCTTTCGCCAGCAACCGCGGCGAACACGTCAATAAATCGGCACGCACCTTTGCGAGCGGAGACAAAGAATTTTCCATAAACGCAATTTTAATTGGAAGTTCGCTGTGTTCTGAACAACAGGCGTGGCAGGCTTAGATGACTTGCATTCCGCGAGTAATTCTTAGTAGCGTGTCTGGGTGGAAGAAAGGAAACTCAAAATGCGATTCATGGTTGTCGTCAAAGCGGACAAAAACAGTGAGGCGGGCATCATGCCCACCAAAGAGATGCTTACCCAAATGGGAAAGTATAACGAGGAACTGGTGAAGGCGGGCATCATGCTCGCGGGCGAAGGTTTGCAGCCCAGCTCGAAAGGCGTTCGAATCAAATTTTCGGGCGATCGCCGAACCGTCACAGAAGGTCCTTTTCCAGAGACGAATCAACTCATCGCAGGCTTCTGGTTATGGCAGGTTAAGTCAAAAGAGGAAGCCATTGAGTGGCTGAAGCGTGCTCCATTTGACGGTGGAACCGAAATTGAACTTCGTCAGATATTTGAGCTGGACGATTTCGGTCCAGAATTGACACCGGAACTCAGGCAGCAGGAATCCCGTTTGCGGGCCGAGGCAGAAAAGCTCGCGAACCCCAAAAAATAAACCTCCACTCAATTGCTTTCTTCGCCGCTCTCCACCGCGCGATGGGCGTATTTAATGATGTCCACCTCGGAAAAGACAACCAGGCCCTCCTGAACCATTTTGTCCACCACCGGAAGAAATGCCTGCAGCTTTTCCTCCGTATCCACGATAGAAAGAACGATGGAAGCATCCCGCGATAGATGCAGCGGCTGATCTTTATGGATTCTGCGATGTGCGCCATATCCCAGGATGCCGCGGTCAACCGTCACCCCGGCGAGGTCGTGGGCGCGCATCGCGCGGACCAGTGCCTCATAGAGCGGCTTACCTTGCCATTTGTCGCTTTCGCCAATGTAAATGCGCATCATCTTGGCTTTGCCTTCGATCTTGATACGCTGGGGCGCAGCCGTTTCCGCGGATTTCGCTCTCTGTGCCGGTTTGGCGATCGTCGTTTCCTGCAGTTCGATCATGCCGCTGCCCACCATCTCCTCCAGCTTTGGCAGCAATTCGTCCACCTTTTCCCGCGTTTCAATAAACTCAATCTTCAACGGCAGGTGGTCCGAAATCGCGACCTGGCTGGCCGAATGCAAATGGTGATCGGAGCCGAATCCTGCAATTCCTTTCAACACCGTCGCGCCGGCAATACCCTGGAAGAATAAGAAATCGAGGATGCTGGCGGAGGTGGACACGCCACGGTGAGTGGAGCCTTCGCTTAAGTAGATCGTAACTTTTACTGCTTTTCCGCTGGTCAGCATATCCTCTCCATTTCGGTTCCAATATCTGCTTTTTACGAAACGGCCTTCGCGATCCAGACACCAAACCATACTCCAACCAGGCCCAGAAAAACACTGGAGACGACATAAAGCGTGGCAATGAGAAACGCACCCGTCTGCACGCTGGAGAATGCCTCCCACTCAAAGGTTGAGAAGGTGCTGTATGCACCCACAAAGCCCAAAGGAATAAAAAATCTCCAGGCCGGGTTCAATTCCCCGCGCCGGTCCATAAAGGCCAGAGAAAAACCAAGAAGAATGCACGCGGTCAGGTTCACGATGAGCGTTCCATAGGGAAATCTGGTTCCCATGCGGTCCGCTACGGTCGAGCCGACCCAGAAGCGCGCAATCGATCCCAAAGCGCCGCCCGCGGCAATCAAAAAATATTTTTGCAATTCCTGTCCTCCAAAATTCCCAAATTCCACCGCAAATATGGCGATGAAGTATGCTGGTATTTCAAATTTTCAGGGAATTTTGTTGCCGAGGACATGACTCCGCAACAGGGAATTCCCTGTCAGGAGTCATCATCTGCCCATCCAAAGTGAAGGCTCGCCCGGATAGGCAGCGGTTAAGGGTGAACTCCTTCACCACGCCATCCTCTTTGTATGGTTTGGCGGCGGCATTGTCAACTAGATCAGGATGAAATCGTTCCTTCGACGTTCCCTGATAGACACCACACAGAAAACGTCGAAGGAGTTTTCAGCCATCCACGAACTACTCGTCGGTCACGCAGCCCAGGCTGGCGTTCTTTACCAGACGGATATACTTCGCCAGTGTCCCGCGGTTCACCTTATAAGGAGGCATGCGCCACTCGCCGCGGCGCTTCGCCATCTCTTCAGGGGACAATGCAATCGAGATCTCATTCGTCGTCACATCGATGGTGATGCGATCTCCATTTCTAACCAGCGCAATCGGGCCGCCTTCCTGCGCCTCGGGAGTCATGTGGCCCACAATAAATCCATGCGATCCGCCGGAGAATCGGCCGTCCGTAATCAGGGCTACGTCTTTTCCCAGTCCCGCCCCCATCACAGCGGAGGTTGGCGTCAGCATCTCCGGCATCCCAGGCCCTCCTTTCGGGCCTTCATAGCGAATCACGATCACCTGTCCCTTGGAGATTTTGTTTTCCTCAAGCGCCTGCAGCATCGCTTCTTCCGAATCGAACACATTCGCCGGACCGGAAAATTTCAATCCTTCCTTGCCGGTGATCTTCGCCACCGCGCCCTCCGGCGCAAGATTGCCTCGGAGTATCTGCAAGTGGCTGGTCGCTTTCAGCGGGCTGGTCACGGGCTGCACAATCTTCTGGCCTGCCTGCAAGCCGGGAAGGTCCTTCACATTCTCCGCTAATGTCTTACCTGTGACGGTGACGCAATCGCCGTGTAACAAGCCTTCCTGCAGCAGCATTTTCAACACTGCCGGCAGGCCGCCCACCGCCTGCAAGTCCTCCATCACGTAAGCGCCGCTGGGTTTAAAGTCCGCCAGCAGTGGTGTCTTATTGCTGATCGTTTGAAAATCGTCGATGCTCAATGGCACTTCGACCGATCGCGCCATGGCGATCAAATGAAGCACCGCATTGGTGGAACCGCCCAGTGCACAAACCACGGTCATTGCATTTTCAAATGCTTTCCGCGTCATAATGTCACGCGGCTTCAGATCGAGTTCCAGCAGATTTCGTATCGCAGCGCCTGCCCGAAAGCATTCCTCCAGCTTTGAACGATCTTCTGCGGGACTGGAAGAGCTGTACGGCAGCGACATGCCCAGGGCTTCAATCGCCGACGCCATGGTGTTGGCGGTATACATGCCGCCGCACGCGCCCGCGCCCGGGCAGGCGTGCCGGACGATCGCCTCCCGTTCCTTTTCGTCAATGGAGTGCGATAGAAACTGGCCGTAACTTTGAAACGCAGAGACAATATCCAATTTCTGTTCTTTGTAATGACCGGCGCGGATGGTTCCACCATAGATCATCAGGCTGGGCCGGTTCAGCCGTCCCATTGCGATGATGCAGCCGGGCATATTCTTATCGCAGCCGGGAATGGAAATATTGGCGTCATACCATTGCGCAGTCATCAAGGTCTCGATGGAATCGGCGATCAGGTCCCGGGATTGCAGGGAGAAACTCATCCCATCCGTGCCCATCGAAATGCCGTCGCTTACGCCGATGGTGTTGAAACGCAGGCCCACAAGCCCGGCGGCTTGAACCCCTTCCTTTACTTTTTCACCCAACCGCAGCAAATGCATGTTGCACGGATTGCCTTCAAACCACATGCTGGCGATTCCAACCTGCGGCTTGCTCATGTCCTCTTCGCGTAAGCCGGTCGCGTAGAGCATCGCCTGGGACCCGCCCCGGGCCTTCGACTGCGTGATGTGGGAACTGAATTTGTTAAGCTGCTTGGTCATGCAGATAAGTTTATCGTGTCTCCGCCCCCGCGCTGAACTTGGAGAATCCATTTGGGGCTGACCCGATACACGGATCGTCGAAATCAAAATAGCAGCCTGTAGTCGTTCATCGTGAACGCATTGACCAAAAATCCAGCGCCCAATATATTCAATAAGGACGTAGTTTTTTCCACGCGCCTTCGCACTGCCCCTTCGTTCAATGGTAGGACAGCTGGCTCTGAACCAGCATATTGGGGTTCGAATCCCTGAGGGGCAGCCAATCTCTTGCCGAACCTGTCCAATCTCCTTGAAAATAAGCGGGCAATATCAATTGCCGACGCCGATGGGCTGTGGATGATCTTTCATCCCGCGTGCCCATCGTTGGGAAAATTGGAGAATGAGACTGAATGAATTTCAGAAAACTGCTCGCGACTCTGCTCTGCTGTACCGCCGCATCCTGCTTTGCCCAGCAGTTTGATGTGGTCATTACGAACGGCCACATCATTGATGGAACAGGGTCTCCCTGGTATTCGGGAGATGTTGGCATTCGCGCCGGACGGATCGCCGCCATTGGAAATCTGGCGCAGGCCACGCGCAAGCAGACCATTGACGCGCACGGAGACGTGGTCGCACCCGGATTTATCGACATGCTCGATCAGTCGGGAGCCACGATCCTGGTCGACCCGCGGCTCCCTTCGAAGATTTATCAAGGTATCACCACCATCGTCACCGGGGAAGGCGATTCTCCCGCGCCGCTGAACGATGGTATCGTTCAAGCCGACCGCCTCAATTATCAACGTCTCAATCTCACTCCCGACTGGCGTACCTTCCGGCAATACTTTGCGCGTCTCGAAAAACAGGGCATCGGCGACAACTTCGCCAGCTATGTCGGGGCGACCCAGGTGCGCCGCATGGTGCTGGGGGACGACGACAAACAGCCAACGCCTGAACAGTTGGAGCAGATGAAATCGCTGGTGCGGGATGCCATGCGCGACGGCGCGGTCGGTCTATCCACCGCCCTCCAATATCCGCCCGCTCCTTACGCCAGGACAAGCGAACTGATCGCACTTGCGTCCGAGGCCTCGAAATTTGGCGGGATCTATGCCACGCACATGCGCAGCGAATCCAACAATGAGTCTTCCGCCATCGAAGAAGCTTTGCAGATCGGCAGGGACGCCCATATCCCCGTGGAGATATGGCATCTGAAAACGGCAGGAAAAGAGAATTGGGGCCAGATGCCCGCCATCGTGGCAAAAATCGACGCGGCGCGCGCCCGGGGAGTGGATGTAAGTGCGGACACCTATGCATACACCGCATGGTCAAACGATTTGGCCGCCTTCATTCCGCCCTGGGCGCATGATGGCGGAAGCGCGAAACTGATCGCGCGGCTCCAGGACGCCTCAACACGAGCGAAGATACGAAAAGACCTGCTGACACACACAACTGCATGGGACAACGAATGGGAAGCGATTCCCGGTCCTGAAGCAATCCTGATCTGCAGCGTGGACAACCCCAAGCTCGCCGACCTGCAAGGGAAAACGCTGGCGCAAGTGGCCGCGATCTGGAAGAAAGATCCCATGGATGCCCTGTTCGATCTGCTGATTCAAGATAAGGCGACAACTTCCGTGGCCGTCTTCGGCATGTCGCAGCCGGATGTGACCCTGGCATTGCAACAACCCTGGGTCTCCATCGACACGGACTCTGAGGGCATTTCGCCCGAAGGAATTCTGGGCCAGAACCATCCTCATCCGCGCGCCTACGGAACCTATCCCCGAATCCTCCGCAAGTATGTCCGCGAGGAACATAAACTTACGCTGCAGGATGCCATTCGAAAATTCACTGCGCTCCCCGCGCAGAGAATGCGATTTACCGATCGCGGGGTTTTGAAGGCAGGTATGTGGGCCGACGTCGTCGTATTTAACCCGGATACAATTCGGGACCTGGCCACATTCGATAAACCCAATCAGCTTTCGCAGGGTATGGACTACGTGCTTGTGAACGGCGTACCTGTAATCGATCAGGGAAAGATGACCGGAGCGCTCCCCGGAAAAGCGCTGCGCGGGCCGGGCTATGTCAGGGATGGAGCCACGGCGCGAAACGAATGACCGCCACTCGGATATGCCTGGCATGAAGCCGCAATTCTCAGCGCGAACCGAATGGAATCTGCAGGCGACTCCCTATGCCGCCGCCGTTGCTGCGTTGCGCGCCGACGGCAAACCGGTCTTCGACCTGACAGCTTCGAATCCCACCGCCTGCGGTTTCGATTACGACGCAGCGGGTATCCGCCACGCGCTTAGCCAGTCGGAATCGCTTCAATACGATCCCGATCCACGCGGACTCCGCATTGCCCGTCAGGCGGTCGCGCGATATTACGCCGAAGTCGCCGGCATCGAGCTTGACCCTGACCATATATTTCTTACCACCAGCACCAGCGAGGCCTACGGTTATCTCTTTCGTCTACACTGCGATCCCGGCGCGGAGGTCCTCATCGCGCAGCCCAGCTATCCGCTGGTTGAATTTCTTGCCGATCTCGATGACGTGCGCCTGGTTCCGTATTCGCTGTTCTACGACCACGGCTGGCATATCGATTTGGCTGCCCTCGAATCGCGCATCACGCCGAAGACCCGGGTCATCGCCCTAGTCCATCCCAACAATCCAACCGGCCACTTCACCTCCCAGCCGGAACGGAAATCGCTGGAGCAGATTTGCCGGCGCCACTCGCTCGCGCTGATCCTCGATGAAGTTTTTCTCGACTACGCGCTCGATTCAGAACCAAAGACATCTCAGAAAGCCAGCTTCACCACCGGCGAACATCCCGTGCTCACCTATGTTCTTAGCGGCCTCAGCAAAATCGCGGGGCTGCCGCAGATGAAAGCCGCCTGGATCGCGGCTTTTGGTCCCCCCGAATTGCTGGCTCAAGCTTCCGCGCGCCTGGAAGTCATCGCCGACACATTTCTTTCGATGAATGCGCCCATCCAGCAGGCCCTGTCATATATGTTGGCGAACCGGCAGGGAATTCAGCGGCAGATTCTCGTGCGCGTCCGCGAAAACCTCACCGCGCTCGACCGGCGGCTGCGCGACGCCTCGGCGCTTTCACGCCTTCAGGCCGAGGGCGGCTGGAACGCCGTCCTGCGGGTACCGGTACTGATGAGCGGAGAAGCCTTGGCTCTCCGACTGCTCGAACAACAGCGAGTCATCGTGCATCCAGGATATTTTTATGGGTTTGAGGGTGATGGATGGATCGTTCTCAGCCTGCTGACACCCGCGGCTGAATTTGCGGAAGGCATCGACCGGCTGATCGGTTCATTTGTCTAACTATCCCGTCTAAGCGTTCGTCAGAAACGGATTCGTCTCCCGCTCCTGCCCAATGGTTGTCGTGCCGCCATGGCCCGGTATGACCCGTGTCTCGTCCGGTAAGGGAAGGAGCCGTTCCTTTAACGAGCGCAGAATCGACTTCAGGTCGCCTCCAGGCAGATCGGTGCGGCCAATCGAGCCCGCGAATAACGTATCACCCGCCAGCAACAATTTCGATGCCGGTAGATGCAGGCAAATACTGCCTTCTGTATGTCCGGGAGTGTGCAACACCTGGGCAGGCTGCTCAGCGATGCGCAAATCCAGCAAATCGCTGGCATCCACATCCGGCGCGGTCACTTCCGGCGGGCGCACACCCAGCCAGCCTGCCTGAATATCCATCATTTTCAGCAGCGGCAGATCGTTCTGATTCATGTAAATTGGTGCGCCGGTCAAGCGTTTTAGCGCGACTGCTCCACCCACATGGTCAATGTGCGCGTGGGTAATGATGATCTGTTCGACGATCAGTTGATGTTTGTCGAGAACATCCATGATCCGCTGCACATCTTCGCCGGGATCGATGACGGTAGCGCGCCGCGTCGTTTCATCTGCCAGAATGCTGCAGTTGCAGGCGAGCGGTCCCACGGGAAAAATTTCATGAATCATGTGCGATGGGCTCGTCAGAGAGACGGAGGCGGAAGTTTCTCGGTCAACGAAAATTACTTTCCAGACTTTGCCGGAGCAGATTGGGCCGGTACCGACTGCACTCCGCTCAGAACGGAGTGCCCCGAGCCGCGACGCGCCACCAATACGGTGAGTCCGATCGAAGTGATCGCGAACACAATCGCCAGCCACGTCGTAACTTTAGTCAGGATGTTGACTGTCCCGCGTGGACCAAACGCCGTCTGTGAGCCTTGGCCGCCGAACGCACCGGCTAAATCGGCACCAGTTCCCGGCTGCAGAAGGATAATTCCGATCAGAACCAGACAAACAACGATGTGAATTGTAGTTAATAGATAAACCATTTCAATCTCTTCTCAATTCTAGAACAGGTTGCGCGGGGCGAAACGATCCCGAGCCTTGGTGCGGAAGGGGGGACTTGAACCCCCATGCCTTTCGGCGCCACCCCCTCAAGATGGTGTGTCTGCCATTTCACCACTTCCGCAATGGATGCGCCCAGCACGGTTTTTCCTTACGAAAGCCGCTCTCGAAAATCTGGAGCGGCATATAGCAATAGGAAATCCGATCTAGAGCAGTTTTCCTGTAGGTGTATATCGAAGCGAAGATCTCCACGCCGTTTTTCCTTAAGAAAAACGGCACTTCTGATGATGATTGCGATCCATAGCAACAGGAAAACGGCTCTAGTGGTTAATATACCATCCGAACCAGGCCCTTCGCGGGTCTCGCAGCATCACCCCGCCGCAGACGCAGGACTATCAAAGTACAACGCTCCCTTTAATCTGAACATCTGATTTTCGAGAGGGAATCATAACGTGTCGAATAATGACAATGCAATCCGGGTTGTGAAATCGGTGATTCAGGTACTGCACGACGGCCATAAAGGTTTCGCGGCGATCGGCAGTGAAGTGAAAGATGAGACTGTGAAGCGTTACTTTCTGGAAGAGACCCAGGTCCGGTCGGAATTTGCCGCGGAGCTGGAAAATGAACTGCATCATCTCGGCGTGCATGATGTGCATGAAGGCGGTACCGCCGCCGGAACTGCGCATCGCATCTGGGGAGATTTGAAAGCTAAGCTGGGTGGCAGCGATCACACTTTGCTCGAAACCGCCGAACAGGGCGAGGATGAGGCAAAAGCAAAATATGATGCGGCTTTGAGGGAGACGCTGCCCGGCACTATCCGCGATCTGCTGCGTCGGCAACAGGAACATATTTTGGAATCGCATGATCGGGTTCGCAGTATGCGAGACAACCAAAAAGTCGGATGAGGCACCTCAACGTATGTCCTTGTCCAACGCTGGAGTGATACGCATAGGGATTTCCGGTTGGACATACAAGCCGTGGCGCGGCGTCTTCTATCCTGCCAACTTACCGCTGAAGCAGGAGCTGGAATTCGCCGCGAACACGTTTCGAACCATCGAAATCAACGGCACGTTCTATTCTCTGCAGCACCCCTCCAGTTATCAGGCCTGGGCCGAACGAACTCCAGAAAATTTCGTGTTCTCTGTCAAAGGATCGAGCTACATTACCCATCTGCGCCGATTGCGGGAAATTGAAATTCCTCTGGCAAACTTCTTTGCTTCCGGCATCCTCAAACTCGGTCCAAAACTCGGCCCGATTCTCTGGCAGTTTCCACCCAATTTTCGTTATTCCCATGATCGAATCGAAGAGTTTTTTGCCCTGCTTCCGGCCGATACCCGCGCTGCCGCTGCGCTCGCCGCTCGGCATGATGACAAAATGGAGGACCGTTCCTTCTACGAAATCGACGCGAACAGGAGAATACGGTACGCGATGGAAATCCGCCATGCCAGTTTTGTCGTTCCGGAATTCATCGATCTCCTTCGCAAATACAAAGTCGCATTGGTCTGCGCGGACACGGTGGAGTGGCCCCGCCTGATGGATGTGACATCCGATTTTATTTATTGCCGCCTGCATGGCTCAGAGGTGCTCTACGCCAGCGGCTATGGACCCAAGGCGATTGAAGAATGGGCGGAGCGGGTGACCGCGTGGGTTGGTGGTGGAGAATCGAAAGACGGGGACTACGCCAGCGACAAGCGAAGTTCCAAAAGGACCAAACGCGATGTTTTTGTCTACTTCGATAATGACGCCAAGGTGAAAGCTCCCCGCGACGCGAAACGCCTCGACGTTCGGGTCGCAGAGTTGCTCGGCTCACGATAACTTCCGGATTTGGCGATCCCTTTCCTGCACCCCCGATTTTGTTTCATATTTTTAGCTCATGGATTCAACGCCGTTGATACCACCAATAACCGCGAAGCAACAAGCCATTGCACGCTCCCATCCGATTAAGTAAGGGACATATCCCCAAACGGAGCAACAAATTATGCCAACCGAATCACACAATAAAGCGGCTGAACATCATGAGAACGCAGCCAAATCGCATCGCAGCGCCGCCGACAGTCACGGCCGGGGAGAACATGAACAGGGATGGGAACATTCAACCCGCGCCCAGGAACACTCTACCCGTGCGCAACAAAGTTCCAATGACGCGCATGATCGCTCCAAAATGAGCCGTTCCGAGGCTGGCGCGAAAGGCGGCAGATCGCAAAGCCAGGAAGAGCACGCCAAAGCCGGTTCCCAATCGCATAAAAACGACAATAGGTAACAAACCGACGTTTTTGGATGACCGTCCACGCTGCCTGCACTTTCGGGCGCGTGGACTTTTTTTGTTCCATTCGGGCGTCGAATCGATCATTTTTCACCGCCTATCTTTGCTACAGTGGAATGACTCCGATGCCTGCTCGAATCCCGCATCCCGTTCTCCACCTGTTTAAGTTTTTTCCTATTGCTTTCAGCGCTCTCTTTCCGATCATCAATCCACTGGGGTCTGCCATCATTTTTCTCGGGTTGGTCGGACCGACAGATGCCGTGGTTTATAAGCGGCTCGCGCGGCAGATCGCCATTCGTACCGCCGTTTTCCTGGTGGCGGTCGACCTGGCCGGGGAGTTGATCCTGACCTTCTTCGGAATCTCTCTTCCGGTGATTCAAGTCGCCGGTGGACTGGTGCTGGCGTCGATGGGCTGGCAGCTTCTCAACAAGCCGGATGCTGCCACTGTGCCGCAGGAAGCCGTCCGCCCCCCAAACTCTCTCGAGACGCTGGACTCAAAAGCTTTTTACCCATTTACCTTTCCACTTACCGCCGGCCCTGGCACCGTCGTCGTCACGCTGACCCTTGCCGCCCATGCGGAAAGGCCCACCTCGTTGGTCAGCATCTTTAGTCAGTTGGGACTGGTCCTTGCCATCGTGGTTCTCTGCATCATGGTGTACTACGCCTACGCCTACGCTCCTGCTATCTCCCGCAAAATCAATCCACAGACCGCCCATGGAATCCTCCGGATTATTGCTTTCATCCTCCTGGCAATTGGCGTCCAGATTTTTTGGCGAGGCGCCGCGATGCTCTTGCAACAAGCGTTCCATCATTAATGTAAATGTTGTTGATTCAAAGATTAAATGAAATTCATAAAGCAATACATTATCCCTGCCCGCTCCGGCGGAATGCCCCGTTCCTGTTGATTTTTATAGGAATTGCCCGTAAACTAGTAACTGAAGCACGTCCTTGGCATTCTTCTCCCGCCGCCAGGCAAATCGAACTGACTTCATAGCAAAGCTCTGCAGAGTGCGTTCGCAGGCAAAGGAATAGCGAATCTATGGCAAAACGTCGCGGCAATCCAAATTGGGGTAAGCCCGAACCGATCGGTCCGGTCGTGCCCACAGTGACTTCGTTTGAACAGGTCGTCAAGGAATACAAACTCACTCCTGACCAGTACATTCGTTCCACTCGCTTGCGGGAATGGGCGCGCAGAAATAAGAACTCGAAATACATTCCGGAAGCGTTGCTGGAAGCCTGGGGATTTGAGATCGAGTCGTCCCTGTAGTCCGAAGCTTCTGTTCGACAAATGCCATCCCTCCGGGGATGGCATTATCGTTTTGCCGTCATCCCGCTCTGGAACCCACTTTCTTTTTCCGGTCTGCATACAATATGGGCATGAACATTTCCCACAACGCGTTTGTCGACGTGCCTGCGGCTCTGGAAGAAATCCGGGCCGGACGCATGATCGTCGTCGTTGATGATGAGGATCGCGAGAATGAAGGCGACCTGACGCTGGCGGCGGAATTCGTCACCCCCGAAGCGATTAATTTCATGGCCCGGTTTGGTCGCGGGCTCATCTGCCTCACCTTGACCGAAGATCGCGCCGACCATCTACGATTACGGCCGATGGCGGAAGAAAATACTTCGCGTTTTGGCACTGCGTTCACTGAGAGTATTGAAGCCCGCGAAGGTGTGACTACCGGAATCTCCGCGCATGATCGCGCCCATACGATTCGCGTCGCCATCGATCCAAAATCAAGCGTGATCGATCTCGCTCGGCCCGGCCATGTTTTCCCCCTGCGCGCCCGCCGAGGCGGAGTGCTGGTTCGTGCGGGTCAAACCGAGGCCTCCGTCGACCTGGCCCGCATGGCCGGGTTGGTGCCCGCCGGTGTTATCTGCGAGATCATGAAAGACGACGGCAGCATGGCGCGGGTGCCGGACCTCATCGAATTCTGCCAGACGCACGCCCTCAAAATGCTCACCGTCGCTGAGCTGATCCGGTACCGCCTGCAGAATGAACGCTACATCCATCGCGTCGCGGAATCCATGCTGCCCACCGCATTCGGCGAATTCCGCATGATTGCCTATGAGAGCGAAGTGGACGGTGGCGAAAGTCATATCGCGCTGGTGCGCGGCGAGGTCGCCGATACGAAAGATCCTGTCCTGGTCCGCGTGCATACACACTGCCTGGCTGGAGATGTTTTCGGCACCCCGCTATGCGACTGCCAGCAGATCGTGCGCCGCTCGCTCGAGATGATCGCCGACGCCGGCCGAGGCGCGCTGGTGTACCTGCACAACAACACCAAAGGTTTTGGGATTGATCCCAGCGGGGATAAGAGCGGCCAGTCCTTGCCGCGACTGGTATTTCATCGCGACCTGCGCGTACACGAACGCAGCGAAGACCGCCGGCAACGCACATTACGTCAGGTTGGTCTGGGCGGTCAGATTCTGTCCGATCTGAAGATCCATAAAATCCGCCTGCTCACCAACACGCCAACACACGTTCCTGCACTGCAGGGTTTCAATGTGGAGATTGTTCAGCAGGTCCCGATTCCGCTGGAGAAATCGCCGCTTCATGCGCGATAGATATCACAGAGTACAGGGTGCCCCATTCAAGCCTTAACCGGGGTTCCCCAACGACAGGTCTTCGTCGCTGGGTGGTTATAGCTTGAGTGGGCGTTATTACAAAGCGACTGGAGGCAGTTCGCTGGCCCAGTCTTCTTTCACCAGATCGGCCTGCAGCCTTTGCGCATCGTGAAATTGAAGGGCATGCATTCCCACGCTTCGCGCGCCTTCGACATTTTCGATTTTGTCGTCGAGAAACAATGTCTCAGCCGGGGCAACCGCGAGCTTTTCCAGCGTGTGCAGATAAATGGCGGCCTCCGGTTTAATCATGTCCAGTTCGCAGGACCACGTCAGGTGATGGAAATCGTCGAGCCAGCGAAAATTCTTCCGCATGTGCGCCAGCAGGTCTTCCCCCATGTTTGACAGGATGGCGATCTTCATTCCCGACTGCCGCACGCGAATCACCCAGTCCAACATTACCGGATTGGCGCTTGCCCATAGCAGAACGTCCTGTTCAATCAACTTGTCGACCTGCTGGGAAGTCAGGGTGAGCCCCGCATCGCGCGCAATGGTCTCCCAGTAGGTGCGGCCATTCAGCGTGCCGCGATCGTAGTCCAGGCGATATTTCCAGTAATGCGCATCGAAGGTCTGCGGCGCCAGGCCGGTCAGCTCCAACAGACGCGCCCGTGCCTCTGGTACCGCGGGACCGGAGAGAACCAGACCATAATCGAAGACGACTGCACGAAGAGACATGGACTTCTTTCTGTGTGTTGAAGATCGTTCGGACTAGCTGAAAAGTGAATTACTGCGCAATCACAATTCTCGCGAAAGACTGCGGATCCAGGCTTGCCCCGCCCACCAGGGCGCCATCTATCTCCGTCTGACTTAGCAGGCTGGATGCATTCTCCGGCTTCACGCTTCCGCCATAAAGGATTCGCATACTTTCTGCCACGCTCCCGCCGAACAAACGAGCCGCTTCATCGCGGATGATCTTGTGCGCGTCCGCCGCCATCTCCGGCGTCGCCGTCTTTCCGGTACCAATGGCCCACACCGGCTCATACGCAATCACCATGCCGCCCGCCTGCTCCGATGTAAGCCCGGCTAAACCCAGCGAGGTCTGCCGTAGCAACACCTCTTCCGTCTTGCCGCCTTCGCGTTCTGCCAGCAGTTCGCCCACACAGACAATCGGCGTCAGCTTGTGCTTCAGCGCAGTGTGCAGCTTCTTGTTCACTGTCTCATCGGTCTCGCCGAAGAACTGCCGCCGCTCGGAATGACCCAGAATCACGTGCGTGCAGCCCGCCGCCACCAGCATGGCCGCCGAAATCTCTCCGGTGAACGCGCCCTCTTCCTGCCAGTACATATTCTGTCCGCCCACCTGCACAGCGCTGCCTTTCACGGCAATTACGGTCGTGGCGATGTCGACAAACGGCGGGCACAGCACAATCTCATCTCGAGCATGGCTCTTCACCAGCGGCAGAAATGCCGAAACAAATTCCTTCGCCTGTTCTGGCGTCTTGTACATCTTCCAATTGGCAGCAATCAGATTTTTACGCTTGCTCAAGCAGTCTTCTCCGTCAGGGCTTCCACGCCCGGTAAGTTTTTTCCTTCCAGAAACTCCAGGCTCGCGCCGCCGCCTGTTGAAATATGCGTGATCTTGTCGGCCACTCCGGCGGCATGCACCGCCGCAACGGAATCGCCGCCGCCGACAATCGAAGTCGCCAGCGTATTATCCGCGACTGCCTGCGCCACTTCCATTGTCCCGTGCGCGAATGCAGGCATCTCGAACACGCCCATCGGTCCGTTCCATACGATCGTGCGCGCCTTGGAAATCTCCTCCGCGTACAACTCGGCAGTCTTCGGCCCAATGTCGAGCGCCATCCAATCGGCAGGGAAGTCCTCGTTGCCGGAGAATTTCTGCGTCTTCGCGTCGGGGGCAAATTTGTCCGCCAGCACATGGTCAACCGGCAGCAAAAACCGCACGCCGCGTTGATTTGCCGTCTCCATCGCCTCCCGTGCCACGTCCAGCTTGTCAGCTTCCAGCAGGGACTTGCCCACGTTCTGCCCCTGGGCCTTCAAAAACGTGTACGCCATGCCGCCGCCAATCAGCAGCGCATCCACCTTGCCCAACAGGCTCTGGATCACTTCAATCTTGTCAGAAACCTTGGCCCCGCCCAGGATCGCCACAAACGGCTTGTCCGGCTCGCTCAGCGCTTTGCCCAGATACGTCAGCTCTTTTTCCATCAGCAAGCCGGCAGCGGATTGCGAAACGAAATGCGTAATGCCCTCTGTCGATGCATGGGCGCGATGCGCGCTGCCGAAGGCGTCGTTCACAAATACATCGCAGAGTTTCGCCAGTTGTTTCGCAAACGCTGGATCGTTCTTTTCCTCTTCGGCATGGAAGCGCAGGTTCTCGAGCAGCAGCACCTGGCCGGATTCCAGTTGCCGCGCGGTTTCTTCTGCCATTTCCCCGACGCAGTCAGGCGAGAAACCGACGTTCACCGATTCACCGAGATGCTGGTCCAACAGTTGTCGTAGGCGGTCCACTACCGGACGGAGACTCATTGCCGGATTCGGCTTTCCCTTGGGGCGGCCCAGGTGCGAGGCAAGAATCACCTTGGCTTTGTGCCGCAACGCGTACTCCAGCGTTGGCAGTGTCTCGCGGATGCGGGTGTCTTCCATGATCTGGCTGCCGTCTTCGGACAGGGGAACATTGAAATCCACACGAATCAGGACATGCTTATGTTCAAGAGAGAGATCACGTATTGATAGTTTTGGCATTGAGGGTTTGAGGTTTGAAACCTGAGGTTCGCAGGCGGATTGTTGCCAACCTGCCTATATCCGATACTATAGCCGTTCTCATAGTGCTCGTGAAATCCGCCCTATCGGAGCGCGATTCGTAGCTCCTCTGGATTGCGGGGATTTCGATGGAGAATGATTGTCCGCCTCCATTCTGGAGCGAGTCCCAAAATAGGGTGCCTACCGCCGCAATTTCGGGGGAGAGTTCTGTCCGCGTTCTCAAATTGTCAAAGCAAGATTTCGCCGATAACGAAATAAATGGGACCTCTGAATGCCATTGAGAAGCACCGCCTCGCCTAAGGAGACCGAATGAAAGGCATCATATTCAACTTGCTGGAGGAGGTTGTTACGAACAACCACGGCAGCGAGGTATGGGACCGGCTACTGGACGATGCCGCGCTCGATGGGGCATATACTTCGCTTGGAAATTATCCCGACGCAAGCATGCAGGCGCTCGTCATGGCGGCATCGCGTACTTTGGACGTGACGCCGTTCGATGTATTGCGCTGGTTTGGCCAGCAAGCGATGCCTTTGCTGGCTAACCTCTACCCCGGATTTTTCAGCGCGCAGCCCTCGACTCGCCTTTTCCTGTTAAGCGTAAACAGCATTATTCACCCAGAGGTGCGGAAGCTTTGTCCGCAGGCGGATTGTCCGACGTTTGAATTTCGCGATGCGCCCGATGGCGCGCTTCTGATGGGCTATTGCTCGCCCCGGCGGTTATGTGCCCTGGCCCAGGGATTTACCGAAGGCGCCGCCGCTCACTACGGCGAAACAGTGAGCTTCGAACATCGGCTATGCATGCACAGGGGAGATGAGAGCTGTCTGTGCCATATCGCCTTCTCGCCAGGAGAAAAAGGTTAAGCGATGCAAGCGGTGGAGCGCGACTTAACGGAAGAGGTACGGAGGCTGGACTCGGCGGTGGAAGCGGGAGCGCGCTGCGCGCCTCGAAGCCGAAGCCATCGCCGAGTCCGGGCTGCGTGAGCTCTATCAGAAAAAAGAGCAGCTTACTCTACTGGAAGCGATTGCGGCCGCGGCCAATGAGTCGATGTCCATCGATGACGCGCTGCAATTTGCCGTGACAAGGGTTTGCGAGAACACTGGCTGGCCTTTGGGCCATGCCTATATTGTTACGGCAGTCGACGGCGGAAAGCGCTTGCACTCGACCGCCATTTGGCACAGCGCTGGGACCGAGCGCATGCGGGACTTCCATCGCGAAACCGAGGCAACTGATTTCGACCCTGCCGTCGGGTTGCCGGGACGAGTGCTCGCGACTGGAGCGCCGGCTTGGATTGCCGATGTGACCGAGGACCGCAATTTTCCCAGGATCGAAGCCGCCCGATTGGCTGGTATACGAGCGGCCTTCGCATTTCCGGTGTTGACAGGCAGCGAAGTGGTGGCTGTGCTGGAGTTCTTTTCTGAGATGGCGGACGACCCGAATGAGATTTTCCTGCGCCTCGTATCGCAGATTGGCACCAGTTGGGCAGAGTCGTAGAGCGTCAGCGCACGGAAGATCGCCTCATCCACGATGCCTCCCACGATCCTCTGACAAAGCTCCCGAACCGCACCTTGTTCCTGGACCGGCTCACGCGCGCCATGGCGCGGAATTGGCGTCATCCGGAAGCGGAGTTTGCAGTGCTTTTCATCGACCTGGATCGCTTCAAGGTCGTCAACGACAGCCTCGGACACGACGCAGGAGACGACCTGATTCTTCAAGTCGCGGCCCGGCTCTCTACCTCATTGCGCCAGGAAGACCTTGTGACTCGTTCGAATGTGCCATCGTTCGACGGTTCTGAGACATTGGCCCGGCTTGGCGGCGATGAATTCACCATTCTGTTGGACGATCTTCGCGATGGTTACGGAGCGGTAAGAGTCGCGGAAAGGATCCAGCAGGCCTTATCGCTGCCCTTTTCGGTTGGTGGCCACGAGGTGTACGCCAGCGCCAGTATCGGAATTGCATTGAGCGGGACTGGCTACACCTCTGCGGATGAAGTCCTGCGCGACGCGGATATTGCCATGTACCGCGCCAAAACAATTGGGGAAGTCCCGGTATGAAATCTTCGACCAGAACATGTATGCCATGGCGGCCACCCGTCTCGAACTCGAAACCAGCTTGCGTCATGCCCTGCAGAACAACGAGTTTGTGGTGCATTACCAGCCGATCATAGATCTCAGCAACAATGATGTGGTCGGGTTTGAGGCCTTGGTGCGATGGCGGAAATCCGGATCTTTCAGGCGAATTTGGTCGAGCAGGTGCATCAAGTGATACGCGAGACGGAGATCGATCCACGAACCGTCCGGCTGGAAATCACTGAGAGCGTCTCCATGGGCGATGCCGAACGGACAGTGAGCGTGCTGTCGGATCTAAAGGAGCTTGGGGTCCGGTTCAGCGTCGACGACTTTGGCACCGGCTTTTCCTCCCTCAGCTACTTGCATCGCTTTCCATTGCACGTTCTTAAGATCGACCGCTCTTTTATCTCCCGCATGGTACAAGACGCCGACGGCCTGGCGATGGTCCAGACCATCGTGAATCTGGCGCGCGACCTTGGCATGGAGATTGTTGCCGAAGGGACTGAGACCGAGGCGCAGGTTACCCAACTCGGATTGCTCGGTTGCGACTTCGGCCAGGGCTATTTTTTTTCAAAACCTGTGGAAGCCGCTGCCATTCCCGACATGCTTCGAACGTCGGAAACGTCTCGCGGACGCGGGTGTCTTCCATGATCTGGATGCGCCCTCCACACAAACAAAAGCCGCTCCTTCTGGAGCGGCTTTATCGATGAACTACATATCCGCTACTTTACCGTGGCTTCAGCCGTCGCTTCCCACTTCTGTCCGCCGGTGTTGATCGCGAAGAAAACGAAACGATGGCTTCCGGCTGCCAGCGCAATTGTGGTGTTGAGGGTGGCAGTCGTACTGGTATATTTCTTTACCCCATCCACCCACAGCTCCATGCGGGCAAACGTTCCTGTCACCTTGCCCGCCGCCTGAACCTGAACCGGAGAGGTGACAGTGGACCCACTGACTGGGCTGCACACATCAACACCGGGCGAGCTCGGCGCGGTACAAGAGAATCCCCCTACGTTGAGGGTGAACGTCTTCGACTGCAGGGAATTGTCCGTGCCCGCCGCGAAGATCGTGATCCTGTGTGATCCGGCAGCAAGAGGCAGCGACGCGTTCAGGAAGGAATAGTTCGAAAAGGTGCCCGCGAACTGTTCCACTTGCTTCTTCCCATCCGCCCAAACCTCGACCCTGCGCATCGGCGTGTCGCCGGCGGCCCCGACAGCGAAGTTGACGGGCGAAGCGGCATTGCTTCCGGCCGGGCTGCATACCGCGATTCCGACAGCGGCGTTTGGCGCATTGCAGGTGGGGAAATTGCCGGAAGTCTGATTCAACAGAGTGACGACTTCGTCTGCGAAGCTGGACGAAGCGAAATCCGTGTAGACCAGGTCCGCCTTGGTGTCGATATTGGCACGCACGGCAAACGGCCCCGCCTCGAAGCCATATGAGGTGCTGGAAACCGAGGTCTGCGGTCCGAACTGCTTATTCCCCTTCCCGGACAGAATGGCAATGTTGCTGCCAGTCGATTGACCGCAATTGCCGTCGTGAGTAAATGCGATATCCGGAATACCGTCGCCGTTGAAGTCCGCAACGGCAATCTGATCGCCGTTCCCAGCCGCGGGGCAGCCGTTGGTTGGAATCTGGGCGTATTGCATTTGCCGATTCGTTGCCCCGTAGAACACGATAAAAAAGGGCTGCTCACCCTTGCAGCCGGGATCGTGACAATAGAGGGTGGCTGTGCTGATCAGGTCGGTGATGCCATCCCCGTTCACATCGGCCGCCTCAAGAAGTCCGCCGGAGGTGCTGTCGGTGTACGTCACAGTAAAGTTTCCGGTGCCATCGCCGCTCAGGACCTCAACCGCGTAGCTTCCATCGAAGCCTCCGCCGCCCTCCAGCCATAACGCGACGTCGGCTTTGCCATCTCCATCGAAGTCGCCGGTCAGAAGTTTTACGGGTAGGTCCTGTCCTGTATCTACTGCTGGAAGCCCGTGAGTTGTCGGTCCGGTACGGAAAGTTCCATCCCCATTGGCGAACAGGACCTGCAGGTTGGTGTTGCCGCTGCCATCGGCGTTGCTGGCGGTCAGCACCAGAAGATCGGTCTTGTTGTCATGATTGACATCGGCCACGCCCAGGGCCACCACTGGCTGAGTGCCAGTGTAATGGGTCACACGAGCACGAAAAGTTCCATCCCCGTTTCCGAAATAGAGATAAAACCTGGGTTGGGTAGGAACCAGGGCAGCCAGATCGAGCTTTCCGTCCCCGTTGAAATCCGCCAGCACTGCGGGAACACCGCCGGAGACACTGGGAAAAGTGTAGGTAACGGGAGCACGGTAGCTGCCATCGCCGTTCCCCAGAACCGAACTGAAATTGCCGGCGGCGCCGTCCTCCCACTGGGGCCGGAATATAGTGATCAAATCTTCACGGCCATCGCCGTTCAGATCGCCGTGGAGGACTACGGTGTCGTTGTTATTTACGTGGGCCTTATGGAAAGTGAAACTGGGTGTTTGGGAAAATCCGGTGAGCGTGAACAGAAGCAGGATGCTGAAGGATAGAAACTTTGTCATGGCGGGCACTCCTCAAAAATGTTGCAACTGACATCAGGGAATGCCAAATAACGATTGCGGGATGCCCGTCTGGCGCGTAAAGACGTTCACGTCGCCAAAAATGGTTCCATTTCCTAATCCTCTAACCTCAAGATCGCCTCGCCGGCGATGAACCTGCGTTCGAGAATGTTGGCATTGCGAAACCTGCCAATCGTAGGCGGTCACCCGGTTGCAAAAGAAAGCGCGAGCCTCAATCGGGATCACGCGCTTTTTTCAATGGACAGGAATTATTTGTTTGAAATAACCGCGTCTACTTCGATTTCAATCCGCCAGGATGGATTCAACAATTTCGCCACCACCACCATCGTGGCGGCAGGCCGGATCGCACCAAAAAATTCGCCGTGTACACGGCCAATCTCTTCCCAGTCCTCGACATGCGTCAGGTACATGCGCGTGCGCACAACGTCTTCCAGGGACGCGCCCGCCTTGGCCAATACATCCCGGATGATGCTCAGCACATGCCGCGTCTGGCCGGCAGCATCGGCATCGTCTGCGCCTACCGGTCCGGTGCCGGAGACGTAAATCGCATTTCCCGCCTGCACTGCCCGGGAGAACCCAATGATCGGCTCATACGGGGAAGAGCCGGAGATATTCTTGCGTGCCATGAGAACTCCGCAACCGTTTGAAATTGCAATCGAGAGGTTGTCATTCTGAGCGAATCCCGGGGGTCCCCGGCGACAAATCTTCGCCGCTGGGGTGTCCGAGACCTCGGACTGGAGAACTACAGACCCTTCTTCACCAGGAAGAGAATCAGGTCCTTCACGCGGTTGGAGTAGCCCCACTCGTTGTCATACCAGCTGATCACCTTGGCCAGGTTTCCGCCCACCACTTTGGTCGAAGGCGCATCGATGATCGACGACAGCGGATTGCACTTGAAGTCCGACGAGACCAGCTCCTCCGTTTCATATCCCAGGATGCCTTTGAGCGCGCCTTCAGAAGCGGCTTTCAGCGCGGCGTTCACGGACTCTACTGTCACCGGCTTCTCCGTCACCACCGTCAGATCGACGACGGAAACCACTGGCGTCGGCACACGCAGCGAAAAGCCGTCCAGCTTCCCCTTCAACTCCGGCAGCACCAGGTGCAGCGCCTTGGCCGCTCCGGTGGAGGTCGGAATGATGTTCAGCGAGGCCGCGCGCGCTCGCCGCAAATCCTTGTGCGGAAAATCCAGCGTCACTTGGTCGTTCGTAAAACTGTGAATCGTGTTCATCAATCCCGATACGATGCCGAAATTTTCCAGCAGCACTTTGGCCAGCGGAGCCAGACAGTTTGTCGTGCAGGAAGCATTCGAAATAACATTGTGCTTCGCCGGATCGTATTTGTTTTCGTTCACGCCCAACACAATGGTGATGTCTTCATTCGACGCCGGGGCCGAGATGATTACCTTCTTTACCGTGCCATGCAAATGCGCCTTCGCCTTGGTCGCGTCGGTAAAGTGGCCGGTCGATTCCACCACCACCTGCGCGCCCACGGAACTCCAGTCCAGCTTTGCCGGATCGCGTTCCGCAAAAACCTTGATCTTCTTGCCGTCGACGGAGATATAGTCCGGACCGGCTTCAACCTTGTCGTGTAGATTGCCCAGGATCGAGTCGTATTTGAGCAGGTGCGCCAGCGTTTTGGGGTAGGTCAGGTCGTTGACCGCGACAAACTCGAGCTCTGGATTGCCGAGCGATGCCCGCAGGACGTTCCGCCCGATGCGGCCAAAGCCATTGATGCCAACCTTTACTGCCATCTTGATTTCTCTCCTCAGTGGGAATTTTCAGATCAGGTGTATGGCTCTATTGTACGTGATTCAAACGGCTGAGAACTGAGCTTGCTCAAAACGAAAGAGTCATTCTGAACGAAGTGAAGAATCCAAAAAATGTACGGTGCCCCATTCAAACCGCACTTGCACCAGTCCCGCGGTTCTCGAAAGGCCTCCTCATGGGTCACCGTCCAGGAGATACAGGCGATCGGCAGCGCCAGCAGAAATAAATATGCAAATTGTCGAGCGAGAGTCATCGGCATCGAAGCTTTTTTCTGAACAGCTCAGGAACATAAGATGCCGCCGGACACGTTTCTTGAGCCGCCAAATCACGGAAACGCCGGCAAAGTTTGCAGCCTGCGCCGTCAATGTGTTACAAGCGCATCATGCGCGATTGGGTGCGCGAAAAACTAATGAGACGTCGTAAGAAGCCGGTGACGAATGATTCAGAGTCAACCGGAAAGATTGGTCACGAGATTCCGCAAGACCAGCCAACGCCTTTGCAACCGTCCTATCCTCATCCGCTTGAGCGTGAGAATACGGCGAAAATTCCCGCTCGAGTGGACCACGATGCCGACGTTTATAGCGATGTGAAGGGTGCTGATGCGCAGCCCGTAGCTATGGTTTCGGGCGCGGATGGTCCGGCAAATGCATCATCGAACCGGCAAGGCGGACGTGGATCGAGAAACCGCGGCAACCGTGGAGAGAGTCGATTTGGAGGCCGCCGCAAGGCCGCTGTTCCGGCGGCTGCTTCTGCGTTTTCTCCTGCCGCCGATCAGATGTTGGTCCATGAAACGCAACCGGAGTCGCTGGCGCAACCCCCGGCTCCTCTGGAAGCGGCAACATCGCCCAAGGGATATGTGGTTCTTGCCATCGGTCTGCCTGGCTCCGGGAAAACCACCTGGTTCAAGCGTCGCGGCGTCACGCCTTTGTCGAGCGACATGCTACGCAGCATCCTGTTCGATGACATCACCGAGCAGCGCTATCAGGGATTGGTATTTTCCACCCTGCGCTCTCTGCTGCGGGCGCGGTTGATCGCTAAAATGCCGTGGAACTATGTCGATGCCACGAACCTGTCCCCGCACGAGCGCCGGCAGTGGATCAAGATGGCCCGCAGCTTTGGTTATGAAGTTCATGCCGTCTTCTTCGATGTTCCGTTCGAGGTCTGCATGGAGCGCAACCTGCGACGCGATCGCATGGTGAATCAGGAATCGATGGCGAAGATGCAGGAACGCCTTCGTCCGCCTTCGTTCAAGGAAGGATTCCATAAGATCACCGTGGTCCGCGTCAAGGACAGCGCCGGAGCAACGTCGGAAACTGCTTAAATGGCCGAATCTCAACCCGAGCCCTGGCTGCGCGGCACGCTTGCCGAACTTCCCGCTGAGCAGCGTGCCGTTCTGCACGCACTCGAGCTCGCGCGGGAAGACATCCTGCGCTGGTGTGGATCGCTCAGTGAACAGGAACTGGCGGCAACGCCACACGGTCTTCCTTCGGTGGCCTTTCATCTCCGGCACATTGTGGGTAGTCTCGACCGTCTGCTGACCTACGCCGAGGCCGGCACGCTGAACGACGAGCAGAAGCGCTGGATGGCGGGAGAAATGAACGAGCCGGTTCACAAAGACGAACTATTCGCCACCTGGGAAGAAGGCATGAAATCCGCCGAAGCGCGCATCCGCGCCATCGATATCTCCCGCTGGCAGGAGCCTCGCGGAGTCGGCCGCAAGCAATTGCCTACCACTATCGGCGGCCTGCTGGTTCATTGCGCGGATCACACCCAGCGCCACGTCGGTCAGGCCATTACCACCGCAAAAATCCTACTCGATTTACGCAATGCCCCCGGTAAAGCGACGAGTCATTCTGAACGAAGTGAAGAATCCCAAGAAAAGCCGCTCTTCCTTGTGCCCGGCCAGCTATAGCAAGGAAATCCGCTAAAAAAATCTGTCATCTCGACCGAAGTTCACACGGCACGTGTGAACGAATGGAGAGACCTGCTGTTCACGGGTACGTTTCGTTTCTCGCTACAAAGCCGCCTCATCCAACAAATGTCCCAGCTTCTCCCGCTTCACCTGGAGATACTTCTCGAAGCTCTCCTGGGATTCGACCACTGCGGAGATCCGTTCCACCACGCGAATCCCGGCAGCCTCAAGCGCCGCCACTTTGTCAGGATTGTTCGTCATCAAGCGGACCCGCGTCACGCCCATCAGCTTCAGCACCTCCGCCGGAAGCTCGAATTCACGGCAGTCCGCCTTGAATCCCAGCTTCTCATTCGCCTCCACTGTGTCCAGGCCCTGGTCCTGCAGGGCGTAGGCCTGCAACTTCGGCATCAAGCCAATGCCCCGGCCTTCCTGTTGTTCATAGAGCAGAATTCCAGCGCCTTCTTCGGCAATCGTGCGCAGCGCCAGCTCGAGCTGCAATCGGCAATCGCAGCGCAGCGAGCCGAATACATCGCCGGTCAGGCATTGCGAATGAATGCGGACGATGGGCGGCGCACCGAGAACATCGCCCATCACCAGTGCTACCATCTCTTCCGGAGACGTATCCGGCTCGCGGCCATCGGACACCGCCGTCCCATCCATCCGTCCCACGAACCCCAGGATGCGGAAGTGTCCCCAGCGGGTGGGAAAGTCCGCCTCTGCGACCTTTCGAACGCTTTCAAACGCCATGTCTCCATTATAGGGAAATCCATACCGCTCCCTTTGAAGCAGTAGTACAGTGGAGTCGTGATTGGTTCCACGCTCATTCTGATTACGCTGCTCATCAAACTGGGCGTCGCCGCCGCCGTCTCCAGCGCGCTGTCGCGATCCATCGCCTTTCAGAACCTTCTACTCAATCCGCGACGTACCTGGGCGCAAACCCTGGGCATGCTCGCCTTTATTTGCATCCCGCTCACTCTCGGCGTTTGGATACGCGCCGTCGTTCCCAACTTTTTTGCCGCCGATATTTCCTTTGAGGCGGTCATGCTGATCGCCTTGTTGATGGGCACCACTCCCGCTCTCATCGCCGGGGCCTTCCTCGCTATTCCTGCGGTGCTGCATCGAGAATTCCTGACGCTTCCGTTCAACCTGGGCATGGCACTCGTCTTTGGCAGCTACCGCGCCTTTGCTTCGGAGGAAGATATCTGGTCATTCTCTCCGTTTGTCGATCTCAGCATGTACCGCTGGGTGCGGAGGAATCTCGCGCGCCCGCGCGTGGATCGCCAGATATTCCTTGTGCTGCTGATCTTCGGCGCGCAGCTACTGCGCGAATGGTTGACTGGCCTCTATCCCCGCCGTCTTTTCACGCTACGTTCGCACAGCGGGCCCATTCTACTGGCTATTTATCTGTGCGCTCCCATGGTGGTAGCGATTCCGCTCAAGATCTGGAACTCCATTCGCATCGAACGCAAGCTGGAGGAGCAGGAACGATTGCTGCTCGAAGCCCGGCTCGACGCCCTGCAGCGTCAGATCAATCCCCATTTTCTCTTCAACACCCTCAACTCCATCGCCTCGCTGGTTCGCTTTCGTCCAGAGCAGGCAAGGGAATTGATCGTCAAGCTCGCCAGCATTCTGCGTGTCCTGCTGCAGGACCGCGACGACCTGATGCAGTTGCGCGACGAACTTCAGTTCGCCGACGACTATCTCGACATTGAAGTCGCGCGCTTCGGCACTGAAAAACTTTGCGTCATCAAAGACATTGCACCGGAGACACTCGACGTTCTCGTCCCCACCATGCTCTTGCAGCCGCTGATTGAGAACAGCATCAAGCATGGCCTTGAGCCGCGCATCAACGGCGGCACCATCACCCTGCGAAGCCGTCTCCAGGGCGATCAACTTGTCCTTACTGTGGAAGATGATGGCGTCGGAATGCCGGCGGAACGGACCGGCTCCGAACACTCCGGACCCTCGCGCCGTAGCGGACTGCTTCAAGCCGGTACCGGTGTCGGCATGCGCAATGTCCGCGAAAGGATGCAGGTGCTATGTGGGCCCGACGCAGGATTTGAAATCATCAGCAGACCCGGACGCGGCACCCGTGTCGTGCTCACCATCCCGCTGCAAATGGGCCACGGGTCCATGATTCAGCTGGTGGAATCCCGTGGCCTGGAATCGCGCAGTATTGATGCGTAAAACTCCTCGTACTGCGGAATCACCTTGGTGGCGCAGTACGTCCGTCGCGCCTCGGCCCGCGCCGCCTTCGACATCTCCTGCAAGCGGGCAGGTTCTTTCAACAGCCACACAGCCGCCTCCGCCATCGCATCTACCTCGCCCACGGGAAACAGCATTCCCGTCACCCCATTTTCAATCAGCTCCGGAACGCCTCCAACCAATGTGCCGATCGTCGGCACTTCGCAGGCCATCGCTTCCAGCGCCGCCAGCCCAAAGGATTCCATCTCGCTCGGCATCAACATCAGGTCGGCAGCCGGCAGTAGTTGGTTCACCTGGTCAAGCTTCCCCAGAAAATGAACACGGTCGTTGATCCGCAGATTTTTCACCATCCACTCGGCGGAAGAACGCTCCGGGCCGTCGCCTACCATCAGCAGACGCGCCGGCATCTGTTCGGCAATGCGCACAAAGGTGCGGATCACATCAGGAATTCTCTTCACCGGCCGAAAATTGGAGAGATGCACCAGCACCGCTTCCTCTGGCTGCGCATATTGCGCACGTACTTTCCGGCTCTCTACCGGGTCGCGGTGGTAGATATCGCAGTTGACGAAGTTGGAGATCACCTGGATCGGCCGCGTGGTGGCAAACGTATCGATGGTGCTGCGCCGCAGGTAGTCGGAAATTGAAGTAACGCCGTCGCTCTCATCGATGGCGTAACTGGTAATGGGCAGATATGCTCGGTCGGCGCCCACCAGGGTGATGTCCGTTCCGTGCAGGGTGGTCACGAAGGGAAGTCTGCGTCCGCTGCGCGCCAGCATCTGCCGCGCCAGCATCGCGCTTACGGAATGCGGAATCGCGTAATGCACGTGGAGCACGTCGAGATCGTAATATTCGGCCACCTCCGACATGCGTGTCGCCAGCGCCAGCGTGTAGGGCGGAAACTCGAACACGGGATAATTCGTGACCGACACTTCATGAAAAAAAATCCGGTCCTCGCGCCCGCTTAGCCGAAACGGCTGCGCGTAGGAGATGAAGTGGATTTCATGGCCGCGGTTCGCCAGTTCAATTCCCAGCTCCGTCGCCACCACCCCGCTGCCGCCATAGGTGGGATAACACGTAATGCCGATCTTCATATGCGGTTTACCTTCCTGGAAAACGGCTGCTGCAACCTACCGATGCGCGGCTGCCCGCATAAGTTGCAGAAGCAGGTCTTAATAGGAGCGGACGGTGCCCCACGCAAGGCTTCCTCTGGCTCAAATGGGGTCGGAGGAACTGAGAACTAAACTTGTCCGAAATGAATCTGTTCAACCTTCCCCGCCAGAATCGCAGGCATTGCCCGCAGCGTATGCAGTTCTACCGTGCGTGATTCCTGCAATCGCGTCCGCGTCGTCCGAAGCTCCTCGTCCATGTAAGCCGGATGACAGACCAGCTCCCATGTGCCCTCCGGCATTTGGCGCAAAATGGCAGCCAGCGCGGGCGCGTTTAACGTTCCGGTCGCCAGCACTCCAACACAGCCTTTGGTGGTGGCGAATCCGCGTTCCTGCACCACTCGCAGAAAATTTCTTCGATATCGGCCCAGCACGTGCACCTGCAGCCGCCGCAACAATCCCGCGTTGGGTGTTACCGCAATGCTCCAGGCCGGTTCAAATGGATTGCGAATCGCGCCCACGCCGCACGCCTTTGCGGCGCGGGTCACCGCGTCGAGCACGGCGGGAAACATGTGCGTATGCTTGTGCGTGTCCACGTGCGTCACAGAAATGCCTGCCTGCTGCAGGTGGACAATTTGCGCCGTTGCCTCGCGTTCGATGTCCTCCCGGGCAATGCGCCCGGCGGAAAGATCGCGGACGAATGTTCCCAGGGTAGACCGGAAAATAGGCCCTTGTTGCGGATCCGCATAACCAGCGATCAGGCTCGAAATGGAGTCCGATGGCGCCACCGGCGAACCGTCTACCAAAACGATGTGGCACCCAACGCCGAGTGATCGTTGTTCGTGTGAAATGGCCACAGCTTCCGCAAACCGCGGAGAGGCCGCCATCAAGGTCGCCGAGCTGAGTGCAGCTTCCGAATGCAGATCGGACACCGCTCGATTGATTCCTGCGGTCAACCCAAAATCGTCTGCATTTACGATCAAACGGCGCACGGGATGAGTCTATCAAGTGCCCGATCGGCAAACGACAGGCGATTTCGTAATCTGCTATATTTTCGTTATGATTAGGGAGGATCAAATAGGCACAGACAGAAATTCAAAGTTATGTGCACCTGGATCGATTTTCTGTAACTGAATGTGATATGGTTTCGTCCAACCGGAAGAACCTGTGTTGCCTTGCCTCGTGCTGCCTTTAGTTGCATCTGCTCAGAGATTGAAAAAGATCGACCAGCCTTCAATCGCACGTAGAGAGAGATTTTTGTGAAGCCAAAGATACTGGTGGTTGACGACGAACGTGTCATTGCCGATACGCTGGTCATTATTTTGAATAGAAACGGTTTTGAAGCCAGCGCCGCGTATAGCGGGGAAACGGCTGTTGAACTCGCGCAATCCCTCCGGCCAGAGATGATTATCAGCGATGTCATTATGAATGACATGAATGGTATCGACGCCGCGATTCAGATCCGCGCCATCCTGCCAACTTGCAAAATCCTGTTGTTTTCCGGACAGGCCGCAACCGCCGACCTGCTCGAAAAAGCCCGTACCCAGGGTCACGAATTTGAAATTCTGGCCAAGCCGGTACACCCGCAAGATCTGTTGACGAGATTGCGCTTGTAATTTTCCCGGTCGGCACGCGTCGAACTTCGACACCCCGTCAGGCGAGCGCAAAACCACAAATAATTTTTTTCTGTTGTCTCGATCACATCTCCCGCCGGCCTTCCATCGCCCGCGTTATGGTCACTTCATCCGCGTATTCAATGTCCGCTCCCGCGGGGATGCCGGTCGCTATTCGGGTGACGCGGACACGCGTTCCCTTTAGCTGTTGCGCCAGGAATTCGGCAGTGGCCTCGCCTTCGACTGTAGGGTTCGTCGCCAGTATGATCTCCTGCAGTCCGCCTTCGCGCGCACGTTCCAGCAGGCTGTCGATGCGCAGGTGTTCCGGCCCAACCCCGTTCAGCGGCGACAAGGTTCCGTGCAAAACGTGATACGTGCCGTGAAAGTGCCGCGTCTTCTCAATGACGGCGATATTCGAAGGCTCCTCCACCACGCAGACTAGCGCGCGGTTGCGTGTTGGATTCGTGCAGAACTGGCACGGATCGACGTCAGTGATGTTATGGCAGATGGAGCAGAGGCGCAATTGCGTCTTCAGCTCGCGGATCGCGTCCGCCAGCGCGAACGCGTCCTGTTCGCTGCCGCGCAGAATGTAAAAGGACAGCCGCTGGGCAGATTTTTTCCCCACCCCCGGCAGCTTGGAGAGCTCGTCAATCAGTTGGTTCAGCGGTTGCGCAAAGCGGGACACGGTACTCCTGAACTATCGGTGATTAAAGCCGGATATTGGCGTCGCGGCAACCCGGCGTTAGAGCAGTTTTCCTGTAGGGGTATATCGAAGCGAAGATCTCGACGCCGTTTTTCATCAAGAAAAACGGCATTTCGATGATGATGCGATCTATAGCCACAGGAAAACTGTTCTAGCGCCCCAGCATCTGCATCCAGTCTGCGCCGCCGAACATGCCCGTCAGCTTTCCCTTCAGCGCTTCATCGACGCGGCGAGTGGCATCGTTCACCGCCGCCGCGATCAAATCCTGCAGCATCTCCAGGTCATTCGCATCTCCGGTTCCAACCGCGGCCGCGGCAGGATCGACATGCACCCGCAGCACTTGCTTCTGTCCGTTCATTTGGACCGTGATCGCTCCGCCGCCCGCCGAGCCTTCTACCACAGTCTGAGACATTACCTGCTCCATTTGCTGCTGCATCTGCTGGGCCTGTCCCATCATCGTCTTCAGTTTGTCGAAATCCATCGGAACCCTTTCTGCCGCGACGGCATTACTGAGAATCGCGCAAGGAGACTACGCTGCGGACCTCCGCGCGAAAAAGTTCCTGCGCGTGTTGGATCAACGGGTGGTCCTGTGGGCGCGCATCCGATCCGTTAGCGTCGCGAACCACCGGTTTCGGCGCAACTTTGGCGATATTCGTCCCCGATACCTCTCCCGGTTCAACCTTTACCGCGCGCCCCGACTGCGTGAGTCCCCGAAAGGCATCCCGCACAATCTGCTGCGCGTGCGCCGTGTAAACCATATCCAGCAGCGTCTTCGATACTCCGACGCGAATCCGCAGTTCGTTGCCATCCCATTTCCAAACGCCCGCTTCGAACTTTGACGCTGCTGTTTCGTGTCCGCCCTGGGCCAGCGCTTCGCAGATCGCTACGCGCAATTCCTCTGCGTCGATAGGCTTCGCCGCCAACGGATTCGTCTCATTTGAGAGGGGAACGGCGCCATTCGTCGAAGTCGTCACAGGTACCGGATTCAAAATTGCAGTCGACTCGCTGGCCACAGTCTTTTGTGGACCGTCTCTCCCAGCGACCGGAACTACCGATGTCCTTTCAACCGCCGGATTGGTTGCGCCTGCGGCTACGAAGCTGGCAGCGCCGCCGTTGATGGAAGCGCGCGTAAACACGCCTTCCAGCGGATGGCTTGCGGGCGTCGGTTGGCTCGGCTTTGCCTCGACCGGCGTCTTTTGAGGGATCGCCGGCGCAGCCAGCTTCGCGGGCTGAGAACTGCTGGCGCCCACCAGCGGCCCTCGTTGGGCTCCCGACGGCGTCGAGCTTCCCGTGCCGCCGGAAAGCTGTCGAAACAGCTCTTCAAACGGCAGCATCCGTTGCATGTGCACCAGCTTCAGCAAACCCAGCTCGAGATGAAACCGCTGCTCCTGCCGATAGCCCAGGTCATCGAATGTGCGCAGCATGGAATTCAGGAACCGCGTCAGATCCTCTTCCGAAAACTTCGCTGCGATCCGTCCCGCGCGTGCGCTTTCTTCGTCGGAGACCTGCAGCAACTCCGACTTCTCTCCCGCCAGCCGTGCCATCAGGCAGTTGCGCAAAAAACGAACCATCTGCCGCGCAATCTGTTGCGGGCTGTTCCCGGCGTCCAGCAGCTGCGCCGCCCGCTCCAGCATGGACGCGGCATCGTGCTGCTCGACCGCCTCCATCATCCGCTCAAATATCTGGTTCGAAACCGTCCCCATCAGCGAGCGAATCTGCGCGGCGTCGAGTGAATGCTTGCCCTCGATCACCGGCGAGCTGGCAATTGCCTGGTCCATGATGGAAAGCGCATCGCGCATCGATCCGTCGCCCGCCTCGGCCAGCAGGGACAGCGCCGCTTCATCGACGCCGATACCTTCCTGTTCCGCGATACTGCGCAACTGCGCGACGATGTCCTGGAATCGTACCGCATGAAAACTGAAATGCTGGCAACGGGAACGGATGGTCTGCGGAATGTCCTCCGGCTGCGTCGTCGCCATCATGAAAATTACATGCGCTGGCGGCTCCTCCAGCGTCTTTAGCAGGGCATTGAAGGCCGCATCGGTAATCTGGTGCGCTTCGTCCAGAATGTAAATCTTGTAGCGGTCACGCGCCGGACTGTATCGAGCGCCCTCGCGCAGTTCGCGAATCTCATCGATGCCGCGATTTGTGGCCGCGTCAATCTCAATCACGTCGATCGCGCCGCCGGATCGAATCTCCGTGCATGCTTCGCATATCCCGCAGGGCTCCGGCGTAGGGCGTTCCGCTGTGCCTTTTGGAGTACGGCATCCGAGCCCCCTCGCCAGGATACGCGCAATCGTCGTCTTTCCAATGCCGCGATGCCCGCTGAAGATGTAACCGTGCGCGATGCGGTCCTGCGAAAGCGCGTTCAGCAGTGTCTGCGTCACGTGGTCCTGCCCGATCACGTCCGCAAATCGTTGGGGTCGATATTTACGCGCTAAAACCCGATAAGAGGCCATAAATCGTTTCGTTCAGGATGTAAAATTGCAGGGTGTTGCGCAGCATTGCGGCAGCCGCTGGAGCAAAAGCACAGAAGGTGTAAGACGATACCATCGCTCTTGACGCAGCCGTTCCACCAAAGAACGGCTGCACATAACCTCAACTCGCCACGTCACAGTATCTGTGCTTTTGCTCTAGATTCGATTGTAGACCTTGTGTTGGCATACGCGAGTAGAGCCGTTCCCGCACGCTTTTCAGATTTATCGTGTCCTGCGCGAACTTTTTTTAGATGACTTGGACGACTTCACCGCCTGCTTTTTTCCGCCCACCGCCGTCTTCCCAGCCCGCGTCGCCGCCGGCTTTTTCTTGCCCTTGCTCTTCGCCAGTCCAGCTTGTTTTCGCAGTCCGGGCTTCGTCGTCGGCTTCCTGGCCTCGCTGGGCTTCTTCTTGGTCTTCGCGGACGCGGACTTCGCCTTTGGCTTCCTCGCAAGCCGCTTGCGACGAGCCAATTCCTCTGCAGAAAACATGGACCCTCGACACTTCGTCGCGCCACAATTGCACGGCGCTTCTTCTTCCTCACCGTCGTAAAGGCAATAGTCGTAACAAAGCTCTTCGCCGGCAGCGATGTCGCGGATCGCCATGATCCAGACGTGCCCGTCAATCTCCTCGGTCTCGCAGTTGGCATCGCAGGAGTGATTGATGAACATCGCTGTCCCATGCCCATCGATCACGCGCGTGCCATCGCCGATTCCAAACAGGTAAGTGATCGGTTTGCCTTCGTAACGGCGGTCGCCTTCATCTTTATCAATCAGCGGGCCCGTGTATTCAACCACACGCGTCCCGTTCAAAAGGGGCGAGGTCGTATAACAGCCTGCTGCATGGATGGCGGAGGAGCGAATGATAAGGCCCATATTTCCTTGGAGCGGAACTTATGGAGTATAGCAGCCCGGCGAGAGATAAAATTTTCTGCCGCGCAATCGACAAGCGGCGAAAAATTCCCGATTGCGTCAAAATAGAGATATGGCGTTCTCGAGAGTCTTGGCTCGTTTAGCATTGACGGTTGCCGCCGTATTGTTCGTGATCGGCTGCGCGCAAGGGCTATGCCAGCAGGAAAATTCGACTTCCGCACCGCCTGCAAATGCCCAGACCACGCCCTCGACGAAAGGCGCCAGCTCGGCAAACAATCCGTTTCCCCAGCAGCAATCTGAAGCCGCGGCAAAAGCAGCATCGCAAAACTCTAACAGTGCGGATCAGCCTGCAGCTCCGCAGCCAGCCAAGCCGAACAAGCCCTCCGGATCGAAGTCTTCCACCGCCCAGCAGAATCCATTTCCCGAGGCCCAGTCGGAAGCCGCTGCGAAAGACAGCAACGACGACAGCAATTCCTCATCGTCTAAAAAATCCAGCCCCTCATCTTCTTCCAGCGTGGGGTACAGTTCCAGCGACGCCCAGTTACCGTCCGACGAACTGGGGCAGGGAACCATTGGCTCACATGAAAAGATGGATACCTTCACTCGCGATCACACGCTGGATGGCCGCATTGAGGATGACCTGAATGTCGCTGACCTCTACATGAAAAACGGAAACTATCGCGGCGCGCTTCTCCGTTATCAAGATGCGGTCCAGCTCGATCCGCGGAATGACACGGCGCTCTTCGGCACGGCCAACGCCCTGTGCAAACAGAATCATACTGCCGAAGCGATGACTCTATTGAAGAGTTACGCCAAGAACAATCCGCAGGGAAAATATGCTTTGAAAGCGGAAAAACTGATCGCCCATCCCGACAAGTGCGCCCACAACTGGTAGGTCAGCGAAAGAAACTCAGATACCATGCGATCACCGGCCTCCCGGCGAAGATCGCGACGATCGCGGCTCCCGCAAGGAAGCTTCCAAACGGAAGCCGATCGAAACCGCGGGCTTTATGCCGGAACACCAGAAACGCTGCAAAAACAGCTGCGCCGACTACTCCCATGAAATAGGTGAACAGCGTCAGCGGTAATCCCAGAAATGCCGCAATCATCGCCATCAGTTTCACGTCACCCCACCCCACTCCCTGCTTTCGCCGCACAATCCAATAGACCGCCAGAACAATCAGCAGCATCGCTGCCGCCAATCCAGCCTCGGCGATGGTCCTCCATGCAATTGTGGCGCGGTTATGGATCCCGGGCGCGCCCACCCGCAACGCCAGCGCTGCGACAATACCGGTCAGCGTAAAGCTGTCCGGCAACAGCATGGTTTGCGCGTCCATCACCGCCAGGCCCAAAAGAAAAAAACATGCCACTGCATTGATCAGGGTCTGCCACGCGAGTCCGGTCTGGAACACGCAGGCGGCAAACAAAAACGCCGTTCCCAATTCCACAAGTGGATACTGCACCGAGATACGGCCATGACACGCACGGCAACGGCCGCGTAGCCATAGCCAGCTTGCCACTGGAATGTTATCGAGCGCCCAGATCGGGCTGCGACAAACGGGGCACTGCGAGCGTGGCGTCACAATTGACTCATGCCCCGGCAGGCGCGCGATGCACACATTCAAGAAGCTGCCAAATATCAGGCCCGCAAGCACCGCGATCCACAAGGCTGGCCAAACCGTCATAGAAAAACAATACGTCATGTTGCTCGCTCCGTATACGCATCTGGACGGAGTCCTACTAAGATGTAGCCTATGGATTCGCCATCGAATGCCAAAATAAAATCCCCGTCCGATACTGGGGACGCACCCATCCCCACCTCGCCCATCTCCGCCTCGACGGACCAGGCTTTTTCCCGCGCCGTTCAGATCATGGCGCGGCTGCGCGCTCCCGGCGGCTGCCCCTGGGATCGTGAGCAGACCTTCGACTCCATCCGTCGCTACACGCTCGAAGAAACTTACGAGGTCCTCGATGCAATCGAGCGCGAAGATTGGCCCGGACTGAAAGATGAGCTTGGCGATCTTCTGTTGCAGGTGCTCTTCTATGCGGAGATGGCGCAGGAAGCCGGATACTTCTGCCTGCAGGATGTCATCGAAAATCTCAATGCCAAGCTGATCCGCCGTCATCCGCACGTCTTTGCCGAACGCGCGGGAGTGGAGAATTCCGAACAGGTGATCAAGAATTGGGAAGAGATCAAGCGCACCGAACGCGCCAGACGCGAAGACATGCAAACCTCAATTCTCAATGCCATCCCACGCGCACTGCCTGCACTGATGGAGGCAAGCAAGCTGGGAAGCAAAGCGGCCTCCCTCGGCTTCGATTGGCCAGACGTCGCACCTGTGTTTGAAAAGCTGGAAGAAGAACTGAGTGAACTGCGAGACGCGATCGCCCAAAACAATTTCGCTGAACAGCAGGAGGAGCTGGGCGACGTTCTCTTTACGGTCGTCAACCTCGCCCGCAAATTGGGGCTGCAGGCGGAATTCGCTCTGCGCTCGTCCAATATGAAATTTCGCGAACGGTTCCGACAGATGGAGATCTCCTCCGGCGAAATCCGGCCGCTCGAAACTCTCTCCGCCGATGAATTGGAGGAGCTTTGGAACCGGGCCAAGGCCCGCGAACGAAAGGAATTGGCCTGATGCAAAACGCATTGCAGAGTTCCATCGAAATACGGCGGATCGAATCGTTTGCAGAGATGGATGCTTGCGTCGAACTGCAAAGGGCCGTCTGGCAGATCGGCGATCTGGAACTTATCCCGCGCCGGATGTTCGTGGTGGCCAAAGCCATCGGCGGGCAGATCTTCGGGGCCTGGGACGGCAAGACACTTGCAGGATATGCATTGGCCATTCCAGGCGTCCGCCAGGGAAAGCCGTATCTGCATTCGCACATGTTGGCCGTCTTGCCGCCGTATCGAAACCGCGGCCTCGGAATGCAATTGAAACTGGTGCAGCGGCAGGATGCATTGGAGCGGGGAATTGAACTGATGGAGTGGACATTCGATCCACTCCAGACAAAAAATGCCTATTTCAACATCGAAAAGCTGGGCGCAATCATGCGGCGCTACACTCCCAACTTTTACGGCTCGTCGACTTCTCCGTTACACGGGTCTTTGCCCACAGACCGCCTGCATGCCGAATGGTGGCTAAAATCCAGCCGGACAGAATCGGTTTTAAACGGAAAAGGCCTGCCGAAATACGAGATAAAGGAAACTGTTCCTGTTACATATCCTCCACTGTCCCAGAATGATACACTCCTCGCACCCCCGGTTTCTACGTTGGAATCGCTGCTACATGTCCGGCATCAATTAACAACCGCATTTTCCAACGGCCTGACCGTACTTCGATTCCAGCCGGCAAACGACGGAGGGAGCCGGTACATGCTCGGAATGTTGGACAGAAACGAACCGGCGTAAAACAGCAACGGATGGTCGGCTTGCTTCACCTTTGAGAGAGTTTGGTTATGAAGATTGATAGTGTTGTTCTCCGCGAAATTCGCATGCCGCTGGTAAACCCGTTTGAAACAAGTTTTGGCCGCGTCGTCGACCGGCGCATCCTTCTGGTTGAAATGCAATCGGAAGGAGTTACCGGCTGGGGGGAATGCGTGGCAGGTGAACATGCCGGTTACAGTGAAGAAACCACCGATACCGCCTGGATCATGCTCGTCAATGAGCTGATTCCGGCATTGCTCCATGCGGAAATCGAATCCGCCGGCTCATGCCCTCGGATACTTAACCAAGTGCGCGGAAATCGCATGGCCAAAGCCGCGCTTGAAAATGCGATGTGGGATCTGGAGAGCCAGCAACTTGGCATTTCTCTGGCCGAGCTACTGGGTGGGGTGCGAAAAAAAATCGCCTGCGGTGTCTCGCTCGGCATTCAGCCTTCCATCGACCACCTGTTGGACATGGTGGAGCGGGAACTGGCCGCTGGTTATCAACGAATCAAGTTGAAGTGCAAACCGGGCTGCGACACCGAATTGTTTGCCGCCGTGCGCGAGCGCTGGCCGGACATCTTGTTGAGCTGCGATGCCAATGCGTCCTATCGTCTAAAGGACGAGAATCATCTCCGCAGCTTCGACGCCTTCAATCTGCTGATGATCGAACAACCCCTCTGGCACGATGATTTTTATTACCATTCCCTGCTTCAGCGCCAATTGCGGACGCCCATCTGTCTCGACGAATCGATTCGCAATCGCCGCGACGCCCTGGCCGCGATTGAGATGGAATCCTGCCAGATTGTGAATATCAAGGTCGGCCGCGTCGGCGGCTTCAGCGAGGCCATTCGCGTGCACAACGTCACTGCGGAGCGCGGCATTCCCGTCTGGTGCGGAGGAATGCTCGAGACCGGCATCGGCCGCTCCCACAATATCGCCTTGTCGTCGCTTCCAAACTTCAGCCTGCCCGGAGACGTCTCCGCCTCCGCCCGGTATTGGGAAGAAGACATCATCGAGCCGGCGGTGGAGGTTTCTTCCCAGGGAGAAATTGAAGTGCCGCAGGTTGCGGGCCGTGGGTTTGAAGTGAAGCGCAACCGAGTTGAAAAACTCACCGTGCGCAGCGAGCGTTTCCATGCAAAAAATCAGGTCCGCAACGACGTTGCCGAACCGCTGAAAGCGCGCGCCTAACCAAAAAAGTTTTCGAATTGCCGATGCGGTTATTCTCCCTGCGTGAGTGTCTGGCCCGTACTCTCGGCGGACATCGGCATTGCCAGCAGCCATCTCACGGCATCATGATACGTCCAGTTTTTCGGCGTCCGCTCATAATCTTCTGCCGTCTCCTTCAACTCAATATGCAGGGACTTGAATATCAGTTCTTTTCCCTGAAGATGCAGTTCCAAATGAGACAGCTGCCATCCGCAGGTGCTGGTATTTGTCTGCTCGATCAATAGGGTTCCGCCGGGATACAGCGTCCCAAGAATGCCCCAGCCGAAATCGACCTGGCGAAAAGTCTTTCCTTCGATATGCGCTATCCGCAGATCGGCAGGATCGATCCATATCTCGCCGTGAATTCCGGTCAGGATGCGGGATTCAAAATCGGGCGGGGAAAATTTCGGGTTCGGCTCAAATGTCAGGCGGATGAATGTCCCTTTCGCATGTTTCAATGAGCCTGCATATTGATACACGAACGCATCCGGCAGCAGGCGCATGAATTTCCTCGTGCGCTCGACATCCCGCGTCTCATTGCGGCGGCGATGCGCCTCGATCGACGGGTCACGATCGAGTGCCTTCAGTCGTTCGATCTCCCGTTTTTGCTGCACAGCGGAAAGCGGCTTGCCATCGCTCTCGATCAGCCGTGACACGCCTCCATCGGCGGTCTCGACAATCTGCTTCACGGTGTTGGAAGTCGCGCTGATCTTCTTCAGCCGGTAGCGCAGGGGTGCGCGATTGCCGTAGGAGCTTGCAATCTCATTGCGCAATGTTTGCCGCATGATCTCTGTCGGATTGGATTGTGCCAATTGCCAGGCCGAGGCGCTCTCCTGCGCATTTGCGGCAAACTCGCCGCCGTACATGGGAACCGCGCAAAAAGCTATTTGAAGACTTAGGACAACCGCGACTGCATTCCTCAAACGGCGCCCTCCATCGGAAAGTTCATAAAAAGGATGAATTCCATATTCCTCAGATGCGCCCACAGGACGGGCGGTTTCTGCATTGGAAACAAATACGGTTCGAAGGACGGGTCGATTTACGATATACATTACGGTTGTAGAGTGGAAGACGAGGACGCGATGACCCCCCTGTTTCAGCGCACGGCCCAGGACAAGCAGAACACGAAACGAAAGTCGTTAGCCCAATCCGTGCCTCGCCACTCCAGTGGCTGGGTAAAGATTTTGTCGCGCCTGAAAGAAGGGCCCGGTCTGCGGGTTTTGGATATCGGACCGACATCTCCCAACAATATCAATTTTTTGACCAGTCTCGGACACAGCGTTTACATGGCCGATCTGGTCGAAGAAGCCATCAAGCCGGAGTGGGTCATCCCGGCAAAGGATGATGAACCTCTCCGCTACAACACGGAAGGCTTTCTTGCGCGACACATGGATTTCGGCGATCGAAAATTCGATATCGTTCTTCTCTGGGACACGCTGGATTACATCCCCGCTCCAGTCGCCGACGCCGTGTTGCGTCGCTTGACGGAAGTGCTCTCCGCCCAGGGACAGACGCTGGCCTTCTTCCACTCCAAGAGCTCCGGTCCAGAAACGATTTTTTGCCGTTACCATATCTCTGACGGCGATACTCTCCAGACCCAGGAGGCGACCAATCATCCTGTCCTCCGCACCTATCAGAACCGGCAGATCGAAACCTTGTTGCAGGATCTTGGCGCCTCCCGCTTTTATCTCGCCAAGGACAATACCCGCGAAGTAATCGTCACCCGTTAGGGGATTCACTCTGTTCGAAACGTTTCCTAGAGCAGTTTTCCTGTAGGTGTATATCGAAGCGAAGATCTCCACGCCGTTTTTTCTTAAGAAAAACGGCACTTGGATGATGATTGCGATCTATGCAACAGGAAAACTGCTCTAAGCGCGGGCGGCAGGAAATTTTCTACTCGGCTCGTTCAAAAGTGTCTGCGCCCGCCCAGGCGCGCTGGGCCGCGGATATTGCATTTCCATCTGGGCCGCTCGCAATTCCTGCCGGCGGGAGAATCTCTCACCCGGATTGCCGCCCCAGCCGTGCTTCTTCTTGATCGCTTCCACCAGTTGCATTACGCGTTTGCGGTAAGCCGTGCTGACAAAGGCGCGATCTTCGAAGCGCTGACGATACGACGCCAGCAGTTCCGGAAAATTTTTGGCGATAAATTCTTCGAAGACGGTTTTGGAACAAGGCTTCAAAAAAAGAGGATTGGCGTGGAAAAAGGATGCTCCGGCCTGCTTGGCGCCGGTGGCCACGCTGTCGATTGCTGCATAGGTGTCCGTCAGGCCCGGTAAAAGAGGACAGCACAGCACGCCTGCCCGCAATCCCGCACGGCGCAGCTTGGCAATCGCTTTTAATCGCAAATCGGGTCGGGGAGCGCGCGGTTCCAGAATCCTTGCCAGCTTTGTATCCAGCGTCGTAATGGTAACGTTCAGCGTAATGCTGTTGTGTTCTCGAATCCGCTGCAGCAAGTCGATGTCTCGCAAAACCAGGGTGGATTTGGTCACCAATCCGATACGCAGACCGCGTTGGGTGCTCAGAACCTCCAGCAGACTCCGCGTAATTTTGGCATCCCGCTCGATCGGCTGGTAGGGATCGGTGGCAGTTCCAATGGCGATGTCCTCCTCCGGCCGCAGGGTCTTCAACTCCTGCTGCAGCAGCCAGGCCGCATTCTCTTTCATATAGACCTGTCGTTCGAATGCGTACGGATCTCGCAGTTCCATGAATTCGTGGGTATACCGGGCGTAACAGTAGCGGCATCCAAACTCGCAGCCCCGGTAAGGATTGATGCTGCGAGCGAAACTGAATCCCCGGCGGGAATTGACATGGTTCAGAATGGATCGAACCGGAAGCGGGCGGAAGTCGATTTCATGCCCTTGGTCGATCACCGTTGCTTCGGCAGCCATACGGGCGATCCCTGTCAATACTGGCGGGTCTGGAGATTGATCGAGAATCGGGAAGAGCGGCAGGGATGCAGCGATCTTCGCCATATATTCGCCTCAACCCAAATGTACTGCAAATCCGACCCCGCGGTCAACAACTTCGTTCTGCCGCGGTTTCCAGGGACCATTCCCCTCGACGTCAGCCCCATCTCATCGATCAAAAACTTGCCGGCAACACAAGGATTGGTTCCTTTTGTCATCTAAACTCTAGGAGATGCTCCGATAGTCGGTAAGTCGCGGTCGGGAAAGAAACTATCTCAGACGTCGAATAGCTCCAATCTTCGTGTGTTTCTTTGTAGATTGCTTATCGGTATATCCAGAGAACATACATCTTCTGAAACGATAGGTTGCTCAAAGTAAGAAACATCCAGGAAAAGTTGCCATGTCCCACTTTCACGGAATGACATTCCAGTGGCTCGGTCATGCCACCGTTCATCTTCAAACATCCAAAGGTACCTCCGTATTAATCGATCCCTGGATGGAATCGAATCCTGCCCATCCCAAAGATTGGAAGGCTCCGAAGAAGATTGATCTTGTGCTATGCACTCACGCCCACAGCGACCATATTGGAGACGCGCTCAGCATTGAGAAAAAATACGCATCCACCTTTGTCGCGATCCATGAACTTGCAGGCTGGCTGGCATTGAAAGGCGTCGGGAAAACTGTTGGAATGAACATCGGAGGCGCCTATCGTTTTCATGACGTCAGTGTCTCAATGGTGGAAGCTCGGCACTCCTCTGGAATCGATGACAAAGGTAATTTTATTTATGCCGGCGAACCTGCGGGCTATGTCATCCAGGTAGAAGGAGAACCTGCGATCTACCATGCCGGTGATACGTCATTATTCAGCGATATGAAGTTGATTCGTGAGCTTTATGCGCCTGAAATCGCCTGTCTGCCCATCGGAGACCACTACACGATGGGACCTCGCGCGGCCGCCATGGCTGCGGAGTTTATCGGTTCCAAAAAGGTCATTCCAATTCACTATGGAACCTTTCCGGTATTGACAGGCACCCCAGTCGAGCTGCGCCGCCATTTAAGTGGAAAGGCGGTCGAAATCATTGAAATGAAACCGGGGGAAACATTAAAGTAAGGGCCGGTTCGGATAAGTCACGATGAAATCAATAAGTAAGGAGGGCGGCCGCGCTGGCCGCCCATTCTTTTAACAAATGGCACTGAAAGTTACTTCGAACCCTGCTGCTTCTTACGCTCCGCCCAGCGCTTCCGCATAGCGTCGGCAATGCGTTTGCGGCCTTCGGCAGATAAGCGGCGCTTACGTCGTCCGCCGGCTTTCGGGGCAGCCGCTTTATGGGTTGCAGCCACTTTGGGCCGTCCCGGACGACGCGCTGTCTCGCCCGTAAGTAGGGCGCGGGCTTGCTGCAGCCGGGATATCTCAGCATCAATTTCGTGTACGAGTCGATTGAAATCCACAATTCCTCCGATATTCTTCCGAATGCCTATCTATCTGCGTTAGTTCCACGAGCCAGCAAGTTGTGTCGCGGAGACAACCAATTCTTTAACCATACATAACTTACGGAATATTAGGCAAATATATTTCCAATTACAGCTATAGAAAGCAATCAAATTGTATTGAATCGGCCACTTACGAATCTTCAGAGCCTTTCTTTTATTTTATATTTATAGGTTTGCAGATGGAATTCCTCATTCACGGCACAGCTAAACCAGCTCAGAATGGACCTTTACTCTATAACAATAGCGACATCGCCTAAGTAGTTTTTTCTTTGTCGGAAGGGGTTTTCGATGTGGTTAGCGTGCTCCCCTCGATGGTCCCGGAATCGAGGGCGTTCGTACCATGCTTATGTCCCAGCATTTCCGGTTCGCCTTCGATCGATTTCTTTAAACCCTGCACAATATCGTGCTGGCCTAGTTTGTATTGATCCGCAAGCCGGCCCAGTGCATAAGTCACAATGTCGCTATGGTGCAGGTCCTCCATGGAAGAATGGCTGCGAAACTTCAGCCACAATTGATGCACCAGCTCAACGTCTTCCGGCTGAAGCGTAGGCGCGTGCGGCCCGATATGGAAGCCCTTTGCTGAGCAATCGGGCATCACAACGTAGAAGGTAAACTGTCGCTTTGGTTCCGGCAGGGCTTCCCATGCCTGGCCGGAATGGAATGCTTGATCCTCGGCAGTCATCCGTGTGGAAAGGCCTGCAACGACCGTCGAAGCGTCCAAAGAATTCGCGGTCTGCACCAGTGCGGCAAACGGATCGCCCGCGGGCACCACGAGCAGCGAAATATGCCGGCCAAAGCCCTCTGCGACCGACACCGCCTTCGTGAATACCATTTGCTCGTGCTCAGTAAAAGCTAACTGCGAGGCGTCAATATATTCCGGACCGCCCGCTCCCATTAACCGCGCGGTCAGTACGACAACGTCCTGGCTCTCTTCCGAGCTGTGAGAGAGCGCCCAGCGCAGAGCGCTTGTAGACTTCGGGTCTCGCATGGTCACGACAATGCAGCCGGGACGGATCTGTAAACTCTCGCGGCTAACTCGATCGTCGTTATCCAGTTGGAAATGCTCTTTCATCTGCCGAGCCGTCGCCGCGTGGCGGCGCACGTTGTCTTTTTCGGAAAGCGTGAAAATGATGTAAAAGGTCGCGGCAAAAATGATGCCGCTGATCGTCGCGATCTCTTTGGTCAGCAGGTTGACCAGCGCTGTAGAAAACAGAACTAAAAATACCGACAGCAATCCAATCGGAATCTCTGTCTTTCCAATCTTTAGGTTGATTGGAACCTTCCAGCCGCGCTCGCCGTGGTAGCGATAGCGCAATACCAGCATGGCTAGGCCGTTGAAGGTGAAGCTCCAGATAACGCCGAACGCATAGGCTTCACCAATCACGATGATGTCGCCGCGGCTCAGAATGATGGTGGCCAATTGGAGAATCGTCACCAGGTTGATGATGCGGATCGGCGTCCCGAACTTCTTCTGCGGCTTGCGGAACCAGTCGTGCAGGACGCCATCTTCCGCCACCCGCATCAGCACGCCGGTCGACCCGATAATCGAAGTATTGATCGCGCCCGCGAGCATCAGAAAGCCGACAACCACGACAAAGGTACGGAATGCGACCCGCAAAGCGAGCGGTCCAACTAGGTACATGGCGATTCCCGCAATGGCGTTGTTGCCGTAGACGGAAACGCGCACGTTGTCGGGAATCAGCATCACCGCCAGCAGGGAGGCGCCGCCGGTAAATATCAGGCTGTACAGCGCGATCACGATGGCGGCGCGCTTCAGGTTCTTCAGTTTGGGATGTTGGATTTCACGGTTGACCTGCGCCAGCGTTTCCTCGCCGCTCATCGCCAGCACCGTATGGCCAAAAGCCATCAGAATGCCGAACAGTCCGAATGTCCGCATCAGGCTTGTATGCTTCAAAAAGCCAAAGGAATCGCTGCTGAACTTCAGATTTTCCGGAGTCGGCAGCGGGGGAAGATGCGCGCCCTTATGGACTGCCGAGAAGAATCCCCAGACCATCATGAGGATCACCATGAGGGTGGTGATTTTCATCACGTCCAGGGCGCGCTTGCTGGAATGTTCAATTCCCTTGACGTTCAGCCACCAATAATAGATGGTGACCACCACCGCGAACACTGCCGAGGTCGCATTGACGGGCAGCATGATGGCATGGCCAGGACCATCCAGGAGCCAGCTGGATAGCAAATTGTGCCGCGCGCAGATATTCAACAGCTCATTCAGCAGGCCCACAATATACTGGCCTGCGGAAACCCCTGACACCGGCCCCGTCAGTACATAATCGAACATCAGGGCGGAGACGCTCACCTTGGCGAAGGTGCCGCCGAGGCCTTCTTTCACAATGCGGTAGACGCCGCCCCGGGTAAACATCGAACAGCTTTCGACGTAGACCGCCCGGACGGCAAACGAGAACAGCATCACCGCCAGCACCACCCACGGCGCCGTCTTGCCGAAGTCCTGTTCCGCGATCCCTACAACGTAAAATGCGGAAGATCCCAGGTCATTCAGTACGATCGCGGCCGCGCTCCAAAAGGAGATAAAGGTCAGCATTACAGTGGAGGCCACTACAATGCGTACGCGTTGGGGGGACGGGGCAGAGACGGTCGTTTCAGGCATGGGCGTGGGGCTACTTCAAAACGCGTTCACAGTTTGCGGTAACGCGCGGGTCCCGTTTGAACGGAACCATCGTTTCATTTCTAAATTTTGGGTTGGGATTGTCGAACATCGGGTTTTTATTGAAATGCATTCCTGCCTGCGTGTCGCTTATTCGGGGTTTCATCAAAGCAAAAGCTTTTCGATTCAAAACGTTGAATCGCCTTTCAAACCTTACGCGATGCCGTCCCCTCCGTAAACAACCATAGCTTCCTTTTATTGACCGGATAGCATCTGTTTATACTCTTCGACGCTCGCTTATTCATCTTTCGTGAATAATTCGTGCATATCCTCCGCAAAGCTAATGACGATGACAAACGCGGAACCGACGCCGCCAATCACAAACATCGTTACCAAAACTCGGTCCAGTATGTGCAGCAGTGGATTCATTTCAAAAGTGTACTGCGTACTGCCGTCGTCGCGCGCAAATTTCAAATATAAAGTTCAACCCATCGAATGGATGTTAGACTGCACCCGATGCGAGCAGGAAATAAGTTGAGCTGGCTGCTGGCCGCGGAAAGCGGCGTGCTGCTCGTACTTCCGTTTCCCGTGGCGGGCTCCCTTCCGCAGTGGCGGGCCGCGCTGGCCTGGATCGCATTGGCCCCCTTATTGATTGCGCTGCTCGTTCCCCGAAAGAATGGCTTCGGCTGGCCGCGCCTGGGTCGAAACATCTTTCTTGGATATTTCTGCGGCATACTCTGGTATGCAGGCACGTGCTATTGGATTGAATCCACCATGCGCCTTTACGGAAATCTGTCGTCTATCGCGGCCGCATTCATCCTGGTTCTTTTCTGTCTATTCCTCGGCCTTTATCTGGCGTTATTCGCTCTGCTGGTCAGCCTGGCGCGTCGAGCCACCGCCAGCACCGCATGGACATTGTTCGTAACTCCGTTTCTCTGGGTTGCAATGGAATTGGCCTGCGCCCGCATCACCAGTTTTCCCTGGAACCAGTTGGGCTATTCGCAGATCGACAATCTCCTGCTGACCCGCATCGCTCCATGGACCGGCAACTATGGCATATCGTTCCTCCTGGTCGCCGTCAACTCTGCCATTGCCGGATTTTTTCTTTTTCGCGGCTGGCGCGCCCGGCTGTTACCTGCATTGGTCGCGATCGTTTTTGTCGCCACGCTGCAGCGGGGATTCACTTTGCCTGTCCCGAAATTGCCGGCCCCCGCCACCGCCGTCCTGTTCCAGCCGAACCTCGATGTCGCCGGAGGAAATAACTGGACCACCGATGCCTTTGATCTCCACATGCAGCACTTCGCCGCCGTCAGCGAAAATGTCTGCAATCCTTACTTCGCGGGACTGCCCACGAAAGGCGTTCCTCCGGTCGATCCGCAATGCAACCCGCGAAAATCAAGTCGCCCGCCCCTCGATCTCATCGTCTGGCCCGAATCGCCCGCGCCGTTTGAAGATAGCGACCTGCGTTTTCGCCACTGGGTCTCGGCTCTGGCGGAAGATTCCCACGCCTCCATGATCCTGGGCGATGTCGCCGTGATGAAAGAATCCGGCCACGAACGCAACTCTGTCTATAACTCCGCTTCGTTTGTCTCGCCCGATGGAAACTTTGTCGGCCGCTACGACAAAATGCACCTGGTGCCGTTCGGCGAATATGTTCCGTTTCAGCAAATGCTCTCCTTCGCCGGCTCGCTCACGCAGCAGGTCGGGCAGATGACCCATGGCGAGCGCCGCGTCGTCTTCGCCTCTGACGGCCACCGCTTCGGAACCTTCATCTGCTACGAATCGATCTTTGCCGACGAAATTCGCCAATTCGTAAAGCTGGGCGCCAACGTGCTCGTCAACATCTCCGACGATGGCTGGTACGGCGACACCAGCGCGCCCTGGCAGCATCTCAACATCGCGCGCATGCGCGCCATTGAAAACGATCGCTGGCTGCTGCGAGATACCAACAGCGGCATCACCACCGTCATCGATCCCTACGGCAGGGTGGTCGAAAGCGCCCCGCGTCATGTGGAAACCTCTCTCTTCGCCCACTTCAACTACATCTCCCGGCAGACCTGGTACACCCGGCATGGCGACCTGTTTGCGTGGCTCTGTGCCATAATCGCAATAGTTCTCGCCGTCGATGGTGTGTTCCACAACCACTCTTCGCGGGCGTGAAACTTCATATTTAAGACGGATCCAATGCTGACTGACTTAGAGTTTGCCTATAACCCCATAGAGCAAAAAGTCCGCGATCTGCAGGAGTATCTTTGACGCGGAACGCCTGCACAAAGAGCTCGGCCTCATCGAACAAAAAGTAGCCGACCCCGCCATCTGGGTCAACCCCGCTGTCTCGCAGCCATTGATGCGCGAACGCAAGCGCCTTGAATCCCTGCTTGCCGACGATGCCGAGCTGCGCCGCCGCCGCGAAGATATCGCCGCCTACTTTGAACTGGCGAGGGAAGGCGAATCGGTCGAACCCGATCTGCTGCGGGAGATTGAAGCTCTGCGCGCTTTCTCCGACGCACTCGAATCCCGCACCATGCTGTCGGAAGAAACCGATCCGCTGAACGCCATTGTCACCGTCCATCCCGGCGCCGGCGGCACGGAGTCTCAGGACTGGGCCGAGATGCTGGTGCGCATGTACCTGCGCTGGGCGGAGCAGCAGGGTTTCAAAGCGGAGATGAATGACTATCAGGCCGGTGAAGAAGCTGGCATCAAGTCCGCCACCTTCACCATCACCGGCGAATACGCCTATGGATTGCTCTCCGGCGAAACCGGCGTGCATCGCCTGGTGCGAATCTCTCCTTTCGATTCCGCCAAGCGCCGCCACACCTCTTTCGCCAGCGTCTTCGTCTCGCCGGAAATCGACGACTCCATTGAAATCGACATCAAGCCGGAGGATCTGCGCATCGACACCTATCGCTCCGGCGGCAAGGGCGGCCAGCACGTCAACACCACCGATTCGGCCGTCCGCATGACGCATCTTCCCACCAACATCGTCGTCTCCTGCCAGAATGAGCGCTCGCAGCACAAGAACCGTGAGAAGGCGATGAAGATGCTGCGTTCGCGCCTCTACGAATACGAGCTCGAAAAGCAACGCGCGGTCAGCAAAAAAATTGAAGACGCCAAGCTCGAGATTAACTTCGGCTCCCAGATTCGCTCTTATGTCCTGCAGCCCTATCGCATGGTCAAAGACCTGCGCACCCGCGTCGAAACCGGCGATGTGGATCGCGTATTGAACGGGGATCTCGACATGTTCATTACTGGATTTCTGCGTCTGCGCCGGGAAGGGAATTACCCCGCCGGTCCGGTAGAAGATTTGGATTAGCAATGGTTTTTGTCGTCGTTGGACTGGAGATCAAATGAACGAACCCGAAATTATCCAGGATATTTTCGAGAACGCAAAAACAATCGCCATCGTTGGCATCTCCAACAAGCCCGACCGCCCCAGCTATCGCATCGCCGCGGAAATGCAGAAGCGCGGATACAAAATCATTCCCGTCAATCCCGTGCTCAAGGAAGTTCTCGGTGAGCCTGTCTATCCATCGCTCAAAGAAATTCCATTTCCCGTCGATGTGGTCGATGTCTTCCGCGCGCCGGAATTTGTCCCTCAAATCGTCGAAGACACCATCGCCATCGGTGCGAAGTATCTGTGGCTGCAGGAAGGCATCGTCCATCCGGAAGCCGTCGCCCACGCCGAAGCAAATGGAATTCATGTTGTCGCAGACCGATGCCTGTACAAAGAGTACGGACGCTGGCGGGCCAGCCGCGCCGGAATCAATTGAAGTGAGGGTGCCGGGTGCTCCAGGTCTCGCTGCCCCGGGGTCCCCGGCGATAGGTCTTCGTCGCTGGGGTGGCAGAGACCTGGGTTAATGCGTGGTAGATACTGTACATGTCTATGAGTCTCCCGTCTCAACGGCTTAGAGATTTCACAACGTTCGCGTTCGCACTTGTCTGTCTGCTGATCTTCGGCCCGCGCCTCTCCGCCGCCCAACCCGTTCGCGCAACCCACGCCACCATTGAGCTCGTCACCGAGCCTGCCTCCATCGCTCCCAATCACGACTTTCTAGCCGGCCTTCATTTCGTCCTCGACCCCGGCTGGCACGTCTACTGGATCAATGCCGGTGACGCTGGCCAGCCGCCCCATGTCGACTGGAAACTTCCCGCCGGAATCACAGCCGGAGCGTTGCAGTTTCCCGCGCCGCGGCGGCTGCCGCTCGGTCCACTCATGGACTTCGGCTATGAGAATGAAGTGTTGCTGCCGGTGCCCATGCGGGCGGACAACAGCCTCAAGCCGGGAACAAAAGCCACTCTGCGCGGTCATCTGCATTTCCTGATTTGCAGCCGCGTCTGCATTCCCGCACAGGCCGATCTGCAACATGCCGTGTCCGTCGTTACCCAGCCCGGCGCGCAGGACCCAGCCACAGAGCCATTGTTTCTCGCCGCCGAGCGTCATCTGCCGCGCGCCTTGCCTGCGGGAGCTTCGGTATTGGTGACACAAACAAAAAACGCATTCATCGTCACGCTCAAATCCGGCCAGCGCATTTCATCGGCGGAGTTCTATCCCTTCGATCCCAATCTCATCGCCAATGCCGCGCCACAAACTGTAGAATCGCTGGCCAACGGCATTCGCATCTCCAGTCCCAAAGCTTCTGGCCTGCAGCAGATCCCCGCGCAGCTCCACGGGCTCATCAAATTACCGGACGGCACGGCCTACCAATTCACCTCCGCGATCATGGCCGCTCCGATCGCGTCTAACCAAAACGCCCCATCTCTCCTGCGCGTTCTTGGCCTCGCCTTCCTCGGCGGTCTCATCCTCAACCTCATGCCCTGCGTCTTCCCGGTCCTGTTCATCAAGGGCCTGTCGTTGGTGCAGTCTTCCGGAGAAGAGCGCAAACGCCTGCGCCTGCACGGAGCCATGTACACGCTCGGCATTCTCGTTTCCTTTTGGATCATCGTCGCCGTGCTCTTATTGCTGCGCATCGGGGGACGACATCTCGGCTGGGGATTTCAATTTCAATCGCCCTATTTCGTCGCCGTCATGGCGCTGCTGTTCTTCTTCCTCGGGCTTAGTCTGGCCGGCCTGTTTGAGATTGGGCTATCCGTCACCAGCGTCGGCGGGGAACTCGCCCAGCGCGGCGGCCTCAGCGGCAGCTTCTTCACTGGAGTTCTCGCCACCGTCGTCGCCACGCCTTGCACCGCGCCGTTCATGGGAGCAGCCATCGGCTTCGCGCTTTCGCAAAGCGCTCTTGTCACCTTCGCCGTGTTCACGCTGCTTGCCCTGGGGTTGGCCGCCCCGTATGTTCTGCTGACCCTGCAACCCACGTGGATGCGCCTGCTCCCGCGCCCCGGCGCGTGGATGGAATACCTGAAGCAGGCCGTCTCCATTCCCATCTTCGTCGCCGTTATTTGGATGGTCTGGGTCTTTGCGCAGGTCGCCGGCGGCAACGGCGTGGCCGCATTGCTCGCCGGCATGTTGGTGACTGCCATTGCCGGATGGGTGCTCGGTCATTGGCCTGCGAAGAAAGGATCGACATTCGCAGCCGTGCTGTTGCTGATCGCTGCCATCGCGCTGCCCAGCTTCGCCGCCAGACAACTTCCGCCGCCGAGAGCAGTCAACCAGTCATCAAATAGTTCAGTAGCGTGGCAGCCCTACAGTCCCACGCAACTGGCTGCGTATCGCGCGCAAGGCAAGCCGGTATTTGTCGATTTCTCTGCCGCCTGGTGTCTTAGCTGTCAGGTCAATGAGCGTGTCGTGCTCGACCGCCCCGACATTGAAGAAGCATTCCGCAAGAACGGCGTCATCACCATGCGCGCCGACTGGACCAATCACGACGACACCATCACCGAAGCCCTGAAGCAACTTGGTCGCAGCGGAGTTCCTACCTACGCGCTCTACTCCGGCGGCCCTGACACCGCTCCCACGCTGCTCCCGGAAGTCCTCACTTCCGGCATCGTCCTCGATGCACTGAAAAATCTACAAAGAAAAACGTCGTCATCCTGAGCGTATCCGGGGTCCCCGGCGACAGGTCTTCGTCGCTGGGGTGGGTAGCGAAGGACCTCTGCATTTGGAGCTTTGGTCGTATTTAGATCGCCTCGCTGAAAACTCTGCTCAAAAAACGTCGTCATCCTGAGCGAAGCGAAGGACCCCTGCATTACTTCCTCTCTCAACCCCGTCATCCTGAGTTTGTCGAAAGACCTCGCGTTTGAGATCCTGGGATCAATCCTCACCCGGAAAACTATTTCTTGTTCTGCTTTCTCAACTTCGCAATCTCTTCCATGCGCTGCTGCAATTGTTTTTCTCGGCCTCGATCCGTCGGCTCGTAATATCGCCGTCCGATCAGTCCAGGCGGCAGGCATTCCATATCGGAAACCGCGCCCGCCTCATCGTGTGCGTAACGATATCCTTTGCCATAGTCGAGTTCTTCCATCAGCCGCGTCGGCGCGTTGCGCAAATGCAGTGGCACCGGCTCCGCTCGCGTCTCTTCCACGTCGCGATTCACCGCGCCGAAAGCCGTGTACAGCGCGTTCGACTTCGGAGCCAGCGCCAGATACACCGCCGCCTGGGCCAGCGCCAGCTCGCCCTCCGGCGAACCCAGAAAATCCATCGAATCGCGCGCGGAAAGTGTCAGATTCAGTGCCTCCGGCGCAGCCAGCCCAATGTCTTCAGAAGCCATTCGCACCAGCCGCCGCGCCAGGTACATCGGGTCTTCTCCCGACCGCAACATCCGCGCCAGCCAGTACAGCGTCGCATCGGCATCGCTGTTGCGGATCGACTTATGCAGCGCGGAGATCAGGTTGTAGTGCTCTTCGCCGCTCTTGTCGTACAGCAATGTCTTCTGCTGCGCCGCATCCGCCACCAGCTTCGCGTCCAGTTGAGAATGCCCCAGACTCGCTGCCAAATGCGTCGCTGCTTCCAGCAGGTTATAGGCGCGCCGGACATCTCCGTTGGCATATCCGGCAATCGCATTCAGTGCGTCTTCCTCCGCCGTAATGCCCAAAGCCCCCAGCCCGCGCTCCGTATCCGCCAGTGCACTTCGCACCAGTTGCACAACCTGCTCGTCGCTCAAGGCTTCGAGCACGTACACGCGGCAACGTGACAGCAGCGCCGCATTCAGCTCAAACGAAGGATTCTCCGTCGTCGCGCCAATCAGCCGAATCGCACCCCGTTCCACATAGGGTAGAAAAGCGTCCTGCTGGCTGCGGTTGAAGCGGTGAATCTCATCGATGAACAGAATCGTTCGCATCCCGGAGGAAGCGGCGCGATCCGCCTCGCTCATCACCTGTTTGATTTCTTTGATCCCGCTGACCACCGCGGAAAATTCGATGAAGGTCGCCTGCGTCGTGTGCGCAATGATCTTCGCCAGCGTGGTTTTCCCTACGCCCGGCGGTCCCCACAGAATCATCGACGTCGTGTCGTCGCCTTCGAGCTGCACCCGCAGCGCCTTGCCAGGAGCCAGCAATTGCTGCTGCCCGACAAACTCCTCCAGCGTGCGCGGCCGCATCCGTTCCGCCAGCGGCTGCTGCCGCAAATCCTGCCGCCCCAGATCTCCCGGCGCCGTGTCGAACAGGCTCATCGTTCGCTCCCGCCGGAAATCTCTCCCGCAACCGTCGCCTCGCTCCGCTGCCGCGACGCCTCGTACAGCAGGATCGCCGCTGCCACTCCGGCATTCAGCGACTCCACCGATCCCGGACACGGAATATGAATCGTCGCCGAGCAGAAGGGCAGCACGTCCTTCGGAATTCCTGCGCCTTCATTGCCGATGACGAAGGCCCACGGCCCTTCGAGGTCGGCATCAATCGCAGAAGTTCCCAGCCGCGCTTCGCACGCATACAGCGGAATCTTCTTCGCCTGCAGATGTTTGAGCAACCCAACCTTCTCCAGCGAAATCACCGGTAGCCGGAAGCTTGAACCCGCCGATGCGCGCAGTACTTTCTGATTCCACGGGTTGACGCTCCCCGGCGTCAGCAGCACGCCGCTCGCGCCAAACGCCTCTGCCGTGCGGATGATCGTTCCGGCATTGCCGGGGTCCTGCAATCCCGCCAGAACCACCAGCCGGGACGCTTCCTGCTGCAACAATTTCTCCAGCGACCATCGCGGCCCGGCAACCAGCGCCGCGATTCCCTGCGGCGATTCCGTCGCGCATGCATGGTCGAACGCATCGGCGCCGACAACAAAGGTCAACGGATTGCCCAGCCCCGCCAGCGGCTCCAGCAGAATCCGATCTTCCCGCAAAAATAGCGTATCGATCCGCAATCCGCTGCGTACCGCCTCCAGCAGCAGATGCTCGCCTTCGATCGCAAGTAGTCCGTCCTCGCTCTCATTCGGCCGCAGCAATCGCTGCCGCAGGTCTTTCAACCGGGCGTTCTGGCGGCTGCGGATTGTCTCCGTGGATGTGGTTGGCCGAGGCATCATCTCCCGCGATTCTACGCCGCCGATAGGCAACAATTCCGTACCCGCCTGTAGTAGAACTTGAGCCAAGAGAGAATTCGGAAAGGGAATTCATGGCACAGCCCGACGGCGTTACTGAACGTGTAGAAACCCGCTGCTGCGTCACCGGTGGCGGCCCGGCGGGAACGATGCTCGCTTTCCTCCTCGCCCGCGCCGGCATCGATGTTGTCGTGCTCGAAAAACACGCCGACTTCCTTCGTGATTTCCGCGGCGACACCATCCATCCCTCTACGCTGGAGTTGATGTATGAACTCGGCCTGTTGGACGAATTTCTCCGCCGCCCGCATCAGCAGCTCTCCAGCATTGGCGGCAAGGTCGAAGGTTTCGCGGTAACCATAGCCGACTTCTCCCATCTGCCCACCCACTGCAAATTTGCCGGCCTCATGCCACAGTGGGAGTTCCTCAACTTTCTCGCCGAGCAGGGAAAGCGCTATCCGCAATTCCATCTGCGGATGGAAGCCGAAGTCACCGACCTGCTCCAGGAAAACGGCCGCATCGCCGGCGTGCGCGCCAGAACGCCGCAGGGAAGCCTTGAAGTGAGGGCCGATCTTACCATCGGCGCCGATGGAAGACATTCCACTGTCCGCCAACAGGCAGGGTTCGAAGTTTTCGATCTTGGCGCTCCCATCGACGTTCTGTGGATACGGCTCTCCCGCCGGTCTTCCGACCCCGAGCAGACCCTGGGATACTTCCAGGCGGGCAGAATTTTGGTCACTTTGAACCGTGGCGACTACTGGCAATGCGCCTACGTAATCGCAAAAGGCTCGTTTGCGGAGATTCAGAAAAAAGGGCTGGCATTCTTTCGTCAGGAGATTGCTCAGGTTGCCCCTTTTCTGGCTTCGCGCACCGATGAATTGACTGGCTGGAACGATGTCAAGCTGCTCACCGTTGCCGTCGACCGCCTGCGTCAGTGGTACCGTCCGGGTCTGTTATGCATCGGCGACTCCGCCCATGCAATGTCTCCGGTCGGAGGAGTCGGCATCAATCTCGCCATTCAGGATGCTGTCGCCGCCGCCAACATTCTCGCTGCGTCTTTATCGCGCGGACTGGTCGCCGAAGATCGCTTGCGGCAAGTGCAGCAGCGCCGCGAATTCCCAACGCAAATGACGCAACGGATGCAGGTATTTCTGCATCGTCATTTCCTCCAACCGGGCCTCGAAAATCGAGGCATGCGTCGCGCTCCACTGCTTCTGCGGGCATGGCAGCATCTCCCTTGGTTGCGCCGGATTCCCGCCCGTCTGGTCGGGCTGGGATTTCGCCCGGAGCACGTCCACACGCCGGAGTTCCACCAAAAGCCCGCGTGCTGAATGCAACGCGCGCTCCCAAGGATTGATCGGAATCAGCTTCTGAAATCCGCGCCCGGTCCTGTTTTCTCGGTCGAACGGGTATCATGGTTCCAGTTCGAAAGTGTTTCCTGCTTTCCTACAAAATTCAATCCATATCTTCCTGCTGCCGTTGGAGAGATCAGTTTGTCGGCGGAATTACTGCGTGTGCATCCGGACGAGCCTGAGCCGGAAAAAATCGAATACATCGTGCGCTGTCTCCAGGGCGGCAGTGTCGTCGGCCTGCCTACAGACACCTTTTACGGCCTCGCCGTCGATCCTGTGAACCTGCATGCGGTCGATCAGATTTATATCGTCAAAATGCGTATGCGGCACAAGCCGCTCTCGCTGTTGCTGTCGGACGTCGCCCAGGCCTATGAGATCGCCCGCGGCCTCGGTTCGGAGTTTGACCGTCTCGCGGACCGCTTCTGGCCCGGTCCCCTGACTATCATTGTGGGTGCCGGTACGCGGCTGCCGCTGCGGGTTACGGCCAATACCGGCAATGTTGCTCTGCGCGTTCCGGATGCCGCTATTCCCCGCGCCGTCGTCCGGATGCTCGGCCTGCCGGTCACCGCGACCTCGGCCAACGTGATGGGCGCGCCGGAGTGCACCCACGCGATCGGGGTGCGCGATCAGCTGGGGGATCGTATTCCCTTGATCGTCGATGGCGGTCCTACCAACCGCAGCCTCCCCACCACCATCGTCGATCTTTCCGCCGGGCCGGGAATGTGGCAGGTCTTGCGCGAGGGAGCGATTCCCACCCACGAAGTCGCCCTGGCGCTGCAGTAAAATTTGAGTCTCTATAGCATTTCTCCTGATGGTGTGTAGTGGAAATTTGAACTCGGCGTGGCTGTTCCCCAAAGAACGGCCACACATAGAGAAACTCGCCACACCACAGTAGCAGGAGAAAGGCGTTAAAAATGCGCACCCGACTGTTGCACGAGGAAATCCGGGAGCAAGATGGCAGTACTGGCGGCGGCGTTCGCGTACTGTTTTTCTGGCTGGTGTTTGCCGTGCTGATCGCAGGCATCGCCTGGTTCGGATGGCTCTTCCTGCAAATCCGGCAGGCTGCTTCCATTGATCAGGCCGACGCCGCCGACGCCATTGCTGTCTTCGGCGCGGCGGAATATCACGGTAGGCCATCCCCGGTGCTCAATGCGCGCCTCGAACATGCACTCGATCTCTACCGGCGCCGACTCGCTCCGATCATCATTGCCCTGGGCGGCGGCAGCGACCCGCAATATAGCGAGGGCGGAGTAGGCCGCGACTTCCTGCTGGCCCATGGCGTGCCCGACGACCGCATCATTGCCGAGACCACCAGCAGTGATACCGAAGAATCGGTGCGGCGGCTGGCGGCCATCGCCCGCGAAAATCACCTCCAGACCATACTCATTGTCAGCGACGGCACTCATCTGTTCCGCGTTCAAAAGCTATGCGCCGCGCAGGGCCTGCATGTCCTGCTTTCTCCGCGGATCGCGGGAAAGTCCGTCGACAGAGCCGATATCGCCGGCCGCTACGCGCATGAAATGATCGCCTACACTCTCTGGCGTCTGCATCTTCACTGATTGCCGGGTGCCCATCCACGCTCTGCCCTGAACGAGCAAAGCGAATTGAACGGGTGGCTTGAGTGGGGAAAGCGATTCCTTCCTTTCGTGGCAGGAAGATGCAGCCCAAACCCCCGGCGCTGATTTACAATCAGCCATAGCTTCAGATGACTGTTGGGAATCACGGGGGTTTCACGAGTGTTGTCAGTTTCTGGGCGTAAACGCCTATGGGTCCTGATCGGTTCGGCTCTAGTAATCGCTTCTGTATCAGGCTGTGGAGAGATTTACCGGCCCGTCGTCACCAGCGTTCCACCCGTGCAGCCAGCGCCCCAACCGCAAAAATACGCAGTGGTAATTTCCTGCGCCAACAATACGGATGTAAACGCCCTTACCATTGATCATATCTGCCGCAACAGCACCGCGCCTGGCCTCGCCTCGCTAATCGATTTTTCCGGCGATTCGCTTACGGCCCGTGTCAATGTCGGCAACGGTCCTCGCTGGCTTTATCTCAGCAGCAACGGAGCCACCGCCTATCTTTCCAATACCAATATCAATCCCGGCAACAATACCAATTCCGGCACGTTGAACTCGTTCCTGGCATCGAGCTCGCCGCAGAATCCGCTCGAATCGAACACCGTCGTCACCACTACGCTGTTGCCCAGCGCCGCTCCGACTTCGTTCATCATCAGCAACAACAATCTATATCTCACTCAGCCTGGCCGCAGCTCTATTGGAGTGTTAACCGGCATCCTGAACGGCACCCTTGCCGCATCGCTTGAAATTCCTATCGTCGATCCGGCAGCGCCCACCGTTTCCCAAAATCCTGTCTATGTCGTCGGAAACTATGCGACGCAACGCGTGTATGCCATTAGTCAGGGTGCGAATAACAGCGGATGCCCAACTGCCGGCCCCAACGGCATTGCCACCGGGATTGAGACGGTGAACAGCGCCATCTCCTCGCGGTTGCCCGTCGGGGCTTGTCCCATCTACGGCGTCATGAGCTCCGACGGCCGCCGCACCTTCATCCTCAATCAGGGCAGCGGCACGGTCACCGTCATCGATAGCGAACAGAATCAGATCGATTCGAATTTCCCCAACGGAATCCCGGTCGGCCAGGGCCCGATGTGGGCCGATCTTTACAACAACGGCTCCATTCTGGCCGTCGTCAATTCGCTCTCCAATACGCTGACGCTCATCAATACCAGCCTCGATTCCTTCGGCCATGACAGTCCAAACTTCGGCCAGATTCTCGCCACCGTTCCTGTGGGTGCCAATCCGTCTTCGGTCTCGATCCTGCAGGATGGCAGCCGCGCCTACGTCGCCAACCGCGGCGACGGTACCGTCAGTGTTGTCAGCCTTCGCAGCAATACGGTCACAAAAACCATTCAGATTCCCCAGGAGCCCTGCAATCCCACCAATCCTACGGTGCTCTGCAATGTTCATCCCATGTCGATTGCCGCCACTACCGGCACTCCGCTGGGCAAGGTCTACGTGGTGTCTCCCGATACCAATATTCTCACCATCATCCGTACCGACACCGACACTATCTACGACAACCTTCCCCTCACAGGAAACGGCATTCAGGTCCGCGTCACCGAACCATAGTCTGCGCGGAGGGTGCTCCATTCAAGTTCACTCTGGAGCGAATAAAGGTGCGGCGTGAAGCTTCGTCTCGATAAATTGCTCCTCGAGCGCGGACTCGCTCCAACCCGTACCCGCGCTCAGGAGCGAATCTCCGCCGGTCACGTTTCCATCGACGGAACCATCGTTACCAAAGCCGGCTTTCTCGTCGATCCAAACCAGCACATTGAGCTTCAGGGAGAAGCCCTTCCCTACGTCAGCCGCGGCGGACTGAAACTCGCAGCCGCGCTCGACCATTGGAAGATCGATCTCACAGGAAGAATTTGTCTTGACATCGGCGCCTCCACCGGCGGATTCGCCGACTGTATGTTGCAGCGCGGCGCGGCGCAGGTCATCGGTGTCGATAGCGGTCACGGCCAGTTGGCGGCATCGCTGCGGCAAAATCCGCACCTGCTGCTGTTGGAGCGCACCAACGCCCGCCATCTTACTTCATCCCTGCTGCCCGGCGGCATCACCTTCTTTTCGATGGATGTGTCCTTCATCGCCGCGTCGCTCGTCCTGCCCGCCGTCATCGCCGCCCTCCCGTCTCTCTGCGAAGCTGTCATTCTGGTCAAGCCACAGTTTGAAGCTGGCCGCGAAGCTGTCGGCAAGCAGGGAATTGTCAAAAGCCCCGCCGCGCATCGCCGCGCCGTCGAACGCGTCCGGGAAACAGTCTGCCTCCATGGCGCTCAAAGCACAGACACAATCGAGTCCCCCATCGCGGGCGGAGACGGAAATCGCGAGTTTTTGTTGTACGCTCGGTTCTAAGGAGAATGCATGCCGCCGATCGCAATCATGTCCAAACCGCAGAAGCCGGAGCTGGCCACCATCCTGCCGGAGCTGACTGCGTGGCTCTCGCGGTGTGGACATCAGCCGATCCTCGATCCCATCAGCGCCAGCTATGTCGGTGCCGGCGATCCCGTCCCGCGGGACCGCATGCCCGAGCACAACCCCGAGCTGGTCATCGTG
>Ga0134128_10000284_pt1 | contig 71604 bp, 65 predicted proteins | sample KB31754_FD_96462 | JGI IMG/M metagenome (GOLD analysis project Ga0134128, IMG submission 96462) | Terrestrial soil microbial communities with excess Nitrogen fertilizer from Kellogg Biological Station, Michigan, USA - KB3-175-4 | ecosystem: Environmental > Terrestrial > Soil > Unclassified ... | reverse complement strand
ATATGCTGTATCGGATGCTGTAAAAGCTACTCTTCCTAAAGAGTCGGGGCGAAAATTATCAAACGGTGGCCTCAGGTAATTAATCTCATAAATATCCATATCGCCATAGCCGCCTGCGCGAGATGATGACAAATACCCATGGTTTTCTGCTTTGTTAATGATCATATAAATGTCATCGCCGGCACTGTTAAAAGGTAAGCCCATGTTTTCAGGCGCGCTCCATGCGCTTCCGTTATAGGTGCTTTTAAAAATATCGTAACCGCCAAAACCGTCGTGCCCTTTTGATGAAAAGTATAATGTTTTGCCATCCTCGCTAATTAACGGACTGCCATCATTCTCTTTGGTGTTAATTACATCGCCTAGGTTAACCGGCTTCGACCAAGTTCCGTCTGCCTGTTTTTCTGTTTTATACAGATCAATTCCTCCCAAGCCATCTTTATGTTCACTCGAAAAGTAAATGGACTTACCATCTTTGCTTATTGAAATATGGTTTTGAAATATTTTAGCATTTATAGTTGTGTCAAGTTGTTTAGGGGCACTCCATACGTTATTTTGTAAATCAGATTCATAAATTTTATTTTTACGGTAGGTATAGAATTTTTCTCCGTCATACGATATGGATATTACCGACTCGTGATCTTTGGTAGTATTGGTAATATCTTTTACATCCTTATCGGTAGGTGCAAACGGATGCGCATCTTTAAAAACACCGTCTTTATTGCGGTGGGCAATAAACATATCTTCAAAATACTCCCCGTCTTTATTATCAATACCCGTGTTTGAAAAATCTTTCCTCCTCGAAGTAAACATCATCACGCTTTCGTCTTTATTTACTACAGGCACATATTCAGGAAAAATGGTGTTAATGCCACCGCCTACGTTTATAATTTTTATTTTTTTACGGTTGGCAGATTGCGGATGCGTTTTTGCATACTCACAATCGGCTTTGCTTTGGTTGATCTGCGTTTTTAACGTAACGCCGTCTTCATCATCCTCAATAAATTTTAAAGTACGGTTATAATAAGCAATCGCTTTGTCGTAGTTTCCTTCGTACTGATAGTATTCGGCCAATCCGTATAATATTTGCGAAGCAGTATCTTTTTTTGAAAGGCGCTCGGCACGCAGTAGGTATTTACCTCCCTGTCCCGGATTGTTTAAATATTTAAACTGTAAAATTCCGTATTCAAAATTAGCATTATAGTTATTACTGTCTTTCTTTAAAACTTCTTCGTATTGCTGAGCCGATGCAGCATAATCATTTTCAGCGGCAGCTTTTTCTGCCTTTTTTACACTTTGTGCCGATATATGTAGTGCTACCAGTACAAAAGCAATAGCCAGTATTTTTTTTCTCATAATTGTAATTGAAGGGCGAATTTAACTATTTAAAATAAAAAAAGCTGTCATTTTTTAAAAACGACAGCTTGTTTATTTGATTTTTTAAATCTATTTATGAGTTTTTTCGCTAGATACAGTCAATTTTTTGCGTCCACGTTTGCGGCGTGCAGCAAGTAATTTACGGCCGTTTGGTGTGCTCATGCGCTCTACAAACCCGTGTTTATTTATTCTTTTGCGTCTTGATGGCTGGAATGTACGTTTCATACTATTTTATCTTAAAAAATGAGACCGCAAATATACATTTAATTAATTCAAAAATCAAAATTTAAATTTTAAAATTTCCTGGATTATTTTCCTCTTCCCTGAAAAACGATCAAAATTGTATAAATTATTATTTTAACATCCACCAAAAGGCTCATGTTTTCAGCATAAAGCAGGTCATATTTCAGGCGCTTGATCATTTCATCCACGTTTTGGGCATAACCAAACTTAACCTGTCCCCACGAGGTAATACCCGGGCGCACGCGATGCAAATGTTTATAGTGAGGCGCCTTTTCGATGATCTGGTCGGCAAAAAATTTACGCTCGGGGCGCGGCCCCACAATGCTCATTTGCCCGATCAGCACATTAAAGAACTGGGGAAACTCATCCAGGCGGGTTTTGCGTAAAAACAAACCGAATTTGGTAATGCGCGGGTCGTTCTCGCTGGATAAGGCCGGCCCGAATTTCTCGGCATCAATAAACATGCTACGGTACTTAAATATTTTAAAGGGTTTGCTGTGCAGCCCCAGTCGTTCCTGCGAGAAGATAACAGGCCCTTTTGAGCTTAGCTTTACAATAATGGCCAGCAAAATATACAGCCAGCTGAAACTTATTAATACAAATAAAGAGAACAGCACATCAAATATGCGCTTGGCGTTTATTTGCCAGCGTGGCGCTATCTCGCGGTTAAGCTCTATTAAAGGTGCCTGTATAACCGAAGTAAATTTAACCGACCCGGCCAGGATATCATATACGCCCGGTATCAGCTTGATGCGCACATCCACATCAATGGTATCATTCAGTATTTGCTGGATGTAATTGTGTTCTGACGATTCAAGGGCTATGATGATCTCTTCGGCATTTTGCTTTTTGATGATGGCAACCAGGTCTTTCAGCTCGCCCACGTGCGGCACTTTCTGTATCAGCTTTTCCGAAAAGCCATTGCGTTCGTCGATATGCACAAAGCCGCTAAACAAATTGCCGTTGCCTTCTTTCAGGTTTTGTATTTCATTAAAAATGTTCCAGGCATTTTCATTGCTGCCAATAATTAAGGTATTGAAGCCAATTTTGCGTTTTTGTATCTTATGGTTGGTGGTGCTTGATATAATAAACCTTGGAATTGCGGTAAGAAAGAATTGCAGGCTGAACAGCACGGCAAACGATTTGTAATAATTTTTATACGACTGTATATTATCATCCAGCAAAAGCACAAAGAACAAGATAAGCACCCCCAGCAGCGTGGTATAAAAGGTTTGAATAAACTCGTTAAGGCGCGAGCGGCGATACGGATCGTGGTAGGTGCCCTGCATATAATAAACCACCACCCAGCAAACCGGTATTAATACAGAGCCTATATAAAACCGCTTGTTCGAAAACAAATGCTGGTACCACTCCCACTCATGCTCTATATACACCTTGCGGTAAAAAAAGAATAATACCCAGGCAAGCATGGCTGCAAACAGATCGCAGAGAAAATACTTTATGGCCTGTGTACTTTTATTCATTTATTGTTTACTGATGATCTTAATGTTATCCATATATACGTAATTAGTACCTATATCAAGCACATGGCTTGCATAAAAAAATATATAATAAGAACCTTCATTTAAGTTGCTCACTTCTTCCGTTAAATCTAAATAAACTTTATTCCATCCTGCAGAAGGATACACACCACCTGCACCTAAACTGGTTCCACTCGTTTTTCCTTTAATTACTACATTTAAAGATACATTACTTTTATAATTCAATTCCATATAAACACCCGCACCGGAGGCAGGTAATGGAACAACTGAAGTTGTAGTTACATAACTGGAAGTTATGGTTGCATTAGGCCTCATAACCAGGCAATGATTGCTGTTATAACCCGGGCTAACGATATGAGAAGTAGTGTCGTTACCGGTAAGCTTAATTGTAGTGCCTCCTACTCCGGGAGAGCCATTGCCGTCAAAGTCTTCTAGCAAAGGAAACATATCTGCTGTAAAATATTTAAAGACAGGCTTAATAGTGGTTATTTTACCCGGAATAAGCGTTACAACCGTATCGCAGCCTGCCATCAATTCATAATCTGCACGCACGGCGCTAACGCCGTTTATCTCCACCACTCCCCTGATTAAAACAGACGTTGCCCCGCTTGTAACAACAGGAATAGGTTTGCCTAATGGAAAAGTGCCATACGATTGCCCATTGGCAAATACCAGCATATCGCTAAACTTTTGATCGGCGGTACCCTGGCTGCCATCCGTTTTAACAGCAACCGAATAATCATTTATCTGCACATAAGCGGGTATATTGGTTTTATCAGCTTTGCAGCTCCAAAAACAACCTGACAGCAATATGGCATAAATGCTTTTATTCATTTATTATTGTTTACTGATCACTTTAATATCGTCTACGTAAACATAGTTAGTTCCAATGCCCGGCACATAACTGGCGTAAAAAGTTAGATAATAAAGCCCGTTAGATTCATTGAGGTTACTTACTTCTTCGGTGAGATCCAGGTACACCTTGTTCCATCCTACAGAAGGATAAACACCACCCGCTCCATAACTGTTGCCGCTTGCCGCACCTTTAATGACTACGTTTAACGATACATTGCTTTTATAATTCAACTCCATATAAACACCCACCCCGGATGCCGGCAGGCTGATGACACTTGTTTTGTTTACATAGCTGGTTTGTATCGTTGCGTTAGGCCTCATAACCAGGCAGTGATTGCTGTTAAATCCGGGGCTAACAATATGCGAGGTGGTATCTGCATTGGTAAGCGAGCTGCCGCCCGAGCTGGCAGAAGCACAATTATTGCCGTCAAAATCTTCCAGCCAGCGAAATACATCGTCGGTAAAATACTTAAATACAGGTTTTATGGTGGTAACTTTGCCCGGTGTTACGGCTATAACCGTATCACAGCCTGCCATCAGTTCATAATCTGCGCGCACGGCGCTAACGCCGTTTATCTCCACTACCCCCCTGATTAAAAAAGTAGTTGCACCGTTTGAAATAACAGGAATAGGCTTTCCAACCGGGAACGTACCGCATGACTGACCGTTGGCAAACACAAGCATATCGGTAAACTTCTGGTCGGTAGTGCCCTGGCTGGGGCAATTTGTTTTTACCGTATAGTCATTGATCTGGATGTAGGCAGGTATAGTGATTTTATCAGCCTTACAGCCCCACAAACAAATTAATACCGTTAAAACAGAAAGTATTTTTTTAATCATCTTACTATTATAGTTAATAACGCCAAAAACGGCTGTTTATTGTGCAATAAAAATTGAGGTTCAAAAATAGTTAAAAACTTACACCTTATACAAAAACATACGGCATTTAATAGCCCCTGCATTTCATTGCACATCAACACGGTCAATCTTATTAAATTTTCTTAAAAAAAGGCAATGCATGCCCCATGTTACCAGATCTGCAACAAATGATGCCCATCACATGAAGAATATTATGCATCATTTGAGTTATGTTGCGTATCATACGGAGAATGTTACGTATCATGTGAGAAATGTTACACATCATGCAAAGAATGTTATGCATCATTTGAGCTATGTTGCGCATCATACGGAGAATGTTACGTATCATATAAGAAATGTTACGCATCATGCAAAGAATGTTATGCATCATTTGAGCTATGTTGCGTATCATACGGGAAATGTTGCGCATCATTTTAGCCATGTTGTGCATCATTCGTAAAATGTTGCGTAAAACCAGTAATTGCTTATTGATTACTGCTGACCGGCTTCTGATCTTTGACCACTTTTTTGTTAAAACCGACCAGTTATAAAGTTTTTGCCGCCAGTTATAAAAGTCCTCTTTACTTGGGCATTTTACGGTTGTATCTTTATATCAGAAAAAGAAAACCACACCAAAAAAGAAAGGAGGTGTTTAGTATGAAAGCAAAAGTTTCGTTGGGCTTGTCGAGAAAAGCAACTACTGATCTGGTAGATTTTGCAAGGCAAATTGTAATAGCTATGACCGGTAATGCTAATTTCACCACACCCAACCCTGCTTTAAGCAGCATAACATCGGCTGCCGATAGTGTGGAAACTGCGTATGATAACCAAAACTTGTCAGACAAGGCTAAAGCTATTCAAGTGAGCGCTTCGCGCAAGCAGCTTATAGCCTTGCTAAGCCAGTTGGGAGATTACGTAGCCAACATAGCTAACGGCGATGCCGGTGTGATGGTAAGTGCGGGTATGGATGCATCTACAGATCGTGCCCCTTCGCAAATACCGGCTGCTCCGCAAAAACTTAGTGCCGTAAGTATTTTAGCCGAAGGCCAGGCTAAAGCAAAGTGGCAAAAGGTAAAAGGTGCACATGTGTATGTGGTTGAAATAAGCGACGACGTAGCTGCAGTTAATTCCGGAACCGGTGTTTCGGTAAATCCGCTGCCGTCTACAGCCCGCTCATTCATTACCTGGACACAGGCTGACATCGTAACCCAAACTCATTGTGTACTTACAGGCTTAACCAGCGGCATTAAATACGCTATACGTGTATATGCCGTGGGTGCCAAAGGCAAAGGGTTTTATTCGGTGCCGGTTATCGTAAAAGTGCTGTAAAACGTAAACAGTGCTTATCCTAAAATCCTCTTGTGCACAAGGGGATTTTTTTATGCCTGCAAGCATGCTGCTCTATGCTCTATAAAAAAAGCCTCACATTGTGAGGCTTTTTCTTTTTAAAGTATAATTTATCAGCTTACTGCTGTATCACTACTTTGCGCACGGTAACTTCGTTGCCGCTTACCAGGCGGATAAAGTAAACGCCGTTTGCGCAGTTAGACAGGTCGATTGTTTTATTCACTTCTCCCCTGTCGCTTATTTGTTCGGCATAAACCTGGCGGCCTTCTACATTGGTTACCAGTATGCTAACCGCTTCATTTTGCGTGTTGGTATAATGCAAGTTAACTTTGCCCATGCTAGGGTTAGGATATACATCGATGTTGTTGCCAAAAGCTTGATTAGAAGCAATATCCATTGGCGTAGCTTGAGCCAGGTTGATATCATCAATGCTTAAATACCAGGGGGTAGAAGTTGCTTTACAATAAATGCCAACATTATAAACGCCTGTGCTTGGTACGGTAAAAGTGCTGGTAAATTGCTGGTAAGTAGTATTGGTAACTCCATGCAGCGCAGATCCTACCGGTAAACCTGCTCCCGGTGTTTGTGCCGAACGGATTTTAACTGCCAGGGTATCCCAACCTGTTAATCCGTCTGTAATATACCAAAACGAGAATTGGTATGTTTGGCCGGCTGTTAAGTTCAAAGCAGGTGTTATAAAATAATCATTGCAACTGTACTTAAAAGAAGCAAACTTGCTTCCGCCGGCTGTATGATTGGTTTGGTTGTAAGAACCTGTTGCTGCTATATAGGTGAAAGTTTTACCATTTAAGTTGGTTGCCTGCATACAACCCGGCAATTGGTTGTTGGCCGTAATGCTTTCAAAATTTTCGGTATAAGGCAAAGCAACAGGAGATGTAACGTTCACTAAAAAAGAGGCTGTATTCGCACTTAATCCTGAACCGGCACAGGTAGTTACTACTCTGTAATACGTAGTCATCGTTAAAGAAGGTGTTGTATAAATGGTAGTAGTTGCCCCAGGTATGTTGGTCCAGGTACTACCGTTGGGAGATGATTGCCATTGATAGCTTATGCCACTTGCAATACCATATCCTGTTAAAGCCAGCTGAGTGGAAGTATTATAACAGATAGACGATGTGCCGGTAACAGTTCCCGAAGTAGGCGTTCCTGAACAAGCCGGAAGCTGCATCAGGTTAATATCATCAATACTTAAATAATCAGGTGAATAGGTTGCACCGCAATAAACACCCACATTGTAAACGCCGGTGCCGGGAGCCGTAAATGTTCCGGTAAATTGCTGGTAGGCTGTATTGGTAGGGCTTAATACGCTTGTGCCAATAACAGTTGTCATAGTGGCTGCACTGGCTGATGTGCCAAGCTTCACGGCTAAAGTATCCCAACCCGAATATCCGTCTGTAATATACCAGAATGAGAATTGGTATGTTTGTCCTGCGGTTAAGTTAAAAGCAGGCGTATAAAAATAATCGTGGCTGGAATATTTAAAAGAAGCAAATTTGCTTCCGCCTGCCGTATGATTGGTTTGGTTATAAGAACCTGTTGCTGTAAGATAAGTGAAAGTTTGGCTATTTAAGTTGGTTGCCTGCATACAACCCGGCAATTGGTTGTTGGCCGTAATACTTTCAAAATCTTCGGTATAAGGCAAAGCAACCGGAGATGTAACGTTCACTAGAAAAGAAGCTGTATTCGCACTTAATCCTGAACCGGCACAGGTAGTTACTATTCTGTAATATGCATTCATCGTTAAGGAAGAGGTTGTATACGAAGTAGTAGTTGCTCCGGATATGTTAGTCCAGGTACTACCGTTGGGAGATGATTGCCATTGATAGCTTAGGCCGCTTGCAATACCATATCCTGTTAAAGCCAGCTGCGTGGGAGTATTATAACAGATAGACGATGTACCTGTAATAGTGCCTGAAGTTGGTGTTCCTGAACAGGCTGAAAACTGTGCCAGGTTAATATCATCAATACTTAAATAATCCGGCGAAGAAGTTGCACCGCAATAAATACCGATATTATACACCCCGGTGGTGGGAGCCGTAAATGTTCCGATAAATTGCTGATAGGCGGTATTGGTAGGACTCATAATACTGGTACCGATTACGGTTGTCATAGTGGCTGCGCTGGCTGATGTACCAAGGTTAACTGATAAAGTATCCCAACCGGAATACCCGTCTGTGATATACCAAAATGAAAATTGATAGGTTTGGCCGGCTGTTAAGTTAAAAGCAGGTGTATAAAAATAATCGTGGCTAGACCATTTAAAAGAGGCAAACTTGCTTCCTCCCGGTGTATGGTTGGTTTGGTTATCTGATCCTGTTGCTGCGATATAGGTAAAAGTTTTACCATTTAAGTTAGTTGCCTGCATACAGCCAGGCAACTGGTTGTTGGCCGTGATGCTTTCAAAATCTTCGGTATAAGGCAAAGCAACCGGAGACATAACATTAACCAAAAAAGAAGCTGTATTGGCGCTGGATGCGGAAGCTGTACAGGTAACTACAGTCCTGTAATATGTATTTGTTGTTAAAGAAGGTGTTGTGTAAATGGTAGTAGTTGCTCCGGGTACGTTGGTCCAGGTGCTGCCATTGGGAGATGATTGCCATTGGTAGCTTATGCCGCTTGCAATACTGTATCCTGTTAAAGCCAGCTGCGTGGAAGTATTATAACAGATAGATGATGTACCCGTAACAGTACCCGAAGTAGGCGTTCCCGAACATGCAGATAAAGGGGTCATTATCAAACGTATATTTTGGCGGTAATTTGATAAATTGCCCAGGCCTGTTGGCGGGGTGTTGTCCTGGTACCAATACTGCATATTGCTGGTTGATAACGAATCGTATCTGAAACCTTTTGGCAAATAGCCTTCAACACCAGACCCTCCGCCACTGCACTCCACAATAACCTCTACGTTATTAGAAGATGCATGTACAAAAGGTGTGGTTAAATTTAACGTTACCCATTGGCCTTTTACAAAGCTGCTTGCCGTAACAGTTCCCGTATAAACCAGGGTAGCTCCTGTTTCTTCTGTAGCTACCGATGAAGATGCTGCAAAAGAGCTTGCTGTTGTTTCTTTCATATAAACAACAACCGGCACGCTTACAGGTGCATTGACCGAATCGCAATAAAACCCGATCTGGTTAATGGTGCCTGTTGCGCCTATTTCCGACTGCTTATAGATATAAGCTGTTCTTTCATAGCCATAGAAGCTTGACAGAGGCTTACGCCATACTGTGCTCGAGGCTGTCGTTTTAACAGGGTTTCCGGACGAAACCACAACGGTTTGTGCACTTAGGCTCGTTATGCCGAGCACTGTGCTGAATACAAGTAGTTTTAGTTTATTCATGGTGTTTTATTTATTGGTTATTTGCATTTTTGTCGTTTGCACTTAATTGTAATAGTTTATTATTTATTAAAATAAATAAATAATATAATTTTAACTTAAATACAAATATATTAAAAATTAAATATAAGTGAATTTAACTTTTAATAACATTTAATTAAACATAGATATTCCTGCAATTAATATGGTTAGTTGGTACATAGACTCATCCGACCAACGATAAAGCGCTGTATAAAAAGTTGATGTGGCTTGAATCATGCACAACTCGCCCTGCAATCGATTTAAAAATTATATTTGCAGGCAAAAATTATAATATGGAACATACCCAGATAAAAGAATATATACAGGCTAACAAGAAACGTTTTTTAGACGAATTAATGGAGTTATTGCGCATACCTTCTATAAGCGCAAAGCCCGAGCATGCCCCTGATATGCAGCGTATGGCAGAAGCCGTAAAAGCAAAGCTTAGTGCTGCAGGTGCTGATAAAGTGGAAGTATGTGCCACAAAAGGATACCCGGTTGTATATGCCGAAAAGATCATCGATCCAAAATTGCCTACTGTTTTGGTATATGGACATTACGATGTGCAGCCTGCCGATCCGCTTAACTTGTGGGACTCCCCTCCTTTTGAGCCTGTTATTAAAAAAACAGCCATTCATCCTGAGGGGGCCATTTTTGCCCGCGGTTCCTGCGATGATAAAGGCCAGGCCTATATGCACATCAAAGCGTTTGAGTTTATGATGAAAACCAACACACTGCCTTGTAACGTAAAATTTATGATAGAGGGCGAGGAAGAAGTTGGTTCTGCCAACCTGGGCGCCTGGGTAGTTGAAAACAAAGCACGTTTGAAAGCGGACATCATTTTAATTTCGGATACTTCTATTATTGCCAATGATACACCTTCTATTGATGTTGGTTTGCGCGGGCTTGCTTATATGGAAGTTGAAGTTACCGGCCCGAACAGAGATCTACACAGCGGTGTATATGGCGGCGCGGTAGCTAACCCGATAAATATTTTATGCAAAATGATCGCTTCCATGCATGATGAAAACAATCATATCACCATTCCCGGGTTTTATGATGAGGTAATGCAGCTTTCTGACAATGAAAGAACCGATCTTAACAAAGCGCCTTTCAACTTAAACGACTTTAAAAAAGACCTTGATATTGCCGAAGAGCTTGGCGAAAAAGGATATACCACCAACGAGCGTACCGGCATCCGCCCTACCCTTGATGTAAATGGTATCTGGGGTGGCTATACCGGCGACGGTGCAAAAACCGTGCTTCCTTCAAAAGCTTATGCTAAAATTTCTATGCGTTTGGTTCCTAACCAAGGCTCTGATAAAATAAGCAACTTGTTTGCTAAACACTTTGAAAGCATTGCACCAAAATCGGTTAAAGTTAAAGTTACTGCACACCATGGCGGAGAACCGGTTGTTGTTTCAACTTCTTCGGTTGCCTACAAAGCTGCAGCAACAGCTATGGAACAAAGCTATGGCAAAACACCTATACCAACCCGTGGCGGCGGAAGCATACCTATTGTTGCTTTATTTAAAAAAGAGCTTGGCTTGGATTCTATTCTGTTTGGCTTTGGCTTAGACAGCGATGCCCTGCATTCCCCGAACGAGCATTATGGTGTGTTTAACTACCTAAAAGGTATAGAAACCATTCCGTTGTTTTATAAAAACTACGCGGCAAACAGCAAATAATGTCTACGGCAGATATTATAAACTCCTTTGGCGTTTCTTTAATTTTAATTGCGTTCTTCCTGCTCACCCTAAAAAAGGTTGATTCACATAGCGTATATTATAACCTGTTAAACTTAATTGGTGCTGGCTTGGCCTGTTACGGATCTTACCTGATAAAATCGGTGCCGTTCATCGTACTGGAAGCCATCTGGAGCCTGGTTGCTTTATATGGTTTGATCAAAAGGAAGTAGCACTCACTCTTCAGCAATTTGCGGCTGCACAAATTCTTTTTCACTTTTGGCAATGGCAATGGTGGCAACTCCGTTACCAATAATATTGGTTATGGCGCGCGCTTCGCTCATAAACTTATCTACCCCAAGCAAAAACGCTAAACCCTCAACCGGTATTTTGTGTATGGCCGTCAGCGTTGAGGCAAGCACAATAAAGCCACTGCCTGTTACACCCGCTGCGCCTTTTGAGGTTAGCATTAAAATACCAATGATGGAGATCATCTCGGCAAAAGAAAGAGGGACTTTATACAACTGCGCGATAAACATAACCGCCATAGAAAGGTAAATAGATGTGCCATCCAGGTTAAAGGAATAGCCCGTTGGAACCACCAAACCAACTACCGATTTGCTGCAGCCCAGTTTTTCCAACTTATTGATAAGCGATGGCAAAGCAGGCTCTGAAGAAGAGGTGGCCAAAACAATCAGCAGCTCTTCTTTAATGTATTTTAAAAAGGCCCAGATGTTCATTTTATAATAATGAAGTATCAGGCCCAGTATGATAAAAACAAATAAGGCCATAGCCAGGTACATACACAACATTAATTTACCTAATGGAAGTAATGTTTGTATGCCAAACTTACCCACTGCAAAAGCCATTCCTCCAAAAGCACCCAAAGGCGCCAGGTACATTACATATTTTAAAGCTTTAAAAACATACTGAGAAATGGTATCTAATACCTCTACAATTTTTTCCCGCTTACTTAAATGACTGATTACAAAACCGGACAAAATACCAACTACTAACACCTGTAAGGTAAGGTTTGAAAGGAAAAAACTGAGCCAGCTAAATTCAGAAGCCTTTGTATAGGCTGAAGGGTCTTTGGCTGTTAAGCCGCTTATATCGATGGCTCCGGGCTTTAAAAAATAGGCTACAAATAACCCCAGGGCCAGCGAAAGCGTAGTTACTACTTCAAAATAAACCAAAGCTTTTATCCCTACACGCCCTACTTTTTTCAGGTCGCCAATGCTGCTGATGCCAAGTACGATCGTCAAAAAAATAATAGGGCCAATAAATATCTTTATGATGTTGATAAAGGTCTTGCCAACAATTTCCATTTTAACCCCAAGCGGAGGATCGAAATGCCCTATCAAAATCCCGGCGATAATAGCTACCAAGACCTGCAATGCAGTATTGCTAAGCATCCTAATAAACCATGTTTTTTTAGCCGGAACAGGCTGGGGTGCTTCTTGGTTTATCTGTATCATAATTGCTTATGCCAAAATAAAGAAAATTATTGGTAGAAACATATTTTGGCATGCTTGGTAGAAGAAACTGATCTTACACATGGCACCGCAGGCCTCCTGGCTCAATTTTAAAGTACATTGTTTGGCTTTACCAAGCCAACAGGTGGCGCAGAAAAATTCCCAGGTCACCTGTGGGCTTCCACAGGCCATACAGCGGGTTCACCAGGTGAGTTGGAGGCCATATAGAATGATTCTACCATACATCCAAATAACCTGTGAGATTTTCCAAGTGACCTGTGAGGTACACCAGGTAGTTTTACAAGCACTCCAGATCACCTGGTGTACTTCCCGGGTTATCCGGATATGTTTTTTATTAATCAGGCATCCTTACAGATCGTCTGTCAGGCATGTTTACTCATTCTATATACTTACAGGCCACCTGGATGTGCCCACAAGCCATCTGTGAAACCTTCTGTATGATCTGTTTTTTTAAGGAGAAGTAAGATGTGGTGCAAATAGTTGAAAAACGACCGTGCATACAACTGCACAAGCTTATTATATAATTCGGCAGTAGCTCCTTAGTTCATAGAAGCTTTTACAAAGGCAACGAATAAAGGATGTGGTTTTTCAACCGTGCTTTTATATTCGGGGTGAAACTGTACGCCGATAAAAAACGGATGTTTGTTTAATTCAACAATCTCCACCAAGCCTGCATCCGGATTAACACCCGAAAGTACCATACCGGCCTCTTCAAATTGCTTTTCGTACTCGTTATTAAATTCATAACGGTGGCGGTGGCGCTCGGTAATATCACTTTGATGGTAAATTTTTGCTGCCAGTGTACCTTCTTCAACATGACAAGGATAAGCTCCTAAACGCATGGTGCCACCCATGTGCGAAATATTTTTTTGCGCTTCCAGCAAATCAATAACAGGGCTGCTGGTTGCCGGGTTCATTTCGCGGCTATGTGCATCTTTTAAGCCAATTACATTGCGCGCAAACTCAATCACGGCGCATTGCATGCCTAAACAAATTCCTAAAAACGGAATATTATTTTCACGGGCAAATTTTATGGTAAGTATCTTTCCTTCAATGCCGCGGCTTCCAAAACCGGGAGCAACCAAAATGCCTTTTAGTCCTTTTAATTTTTCAGTAATATTTTCTTCTGTCAGGTTTTCAGAATGGATCCACTCAATATTTACCTTACACTCATTTACAGCACCTGCATGCACAAAAGCTTCTGAAATGGATTTGTAAGAATCTTTAAGCTCTACATATTTACCAACCAAGCCAATTTTTATTTCTTGTTTGGGATGGTGCAGGCTGTGTAAAAAATCTTTCCAGGTGGTTAAATTAACCTGTGTCTGAGTGCTGTCGATATCCAGTTTTTTCAATACGATAGCATCCAGGTTTTCTTTTTCCATCAATAACGGAACCTGGTAAATACTCGAAGCATCGCGGGCTTCAATAACTGCGTCGGCCTCTACATTGCAAAACAATGCCAGCTTGCGACGAATATCTTTTGTTAAAGCATGTTCTGCACGGCATACCAAAATATCAGGCTGCACACCGCTTTCCAGTAAAAGTTTTACCGAGTGTTGAGTAGGTTTTGTTTTTAACTCGCCCGTGGTAGCCAAGTATGGCAATAAGGTTAAGTGAACCACAATGCAATTATGCCCAAGCTCCCATTTTAATTGTCTTACGGCTTCTATATAGGGTAAAGATTCTATATCGCCCACGGTGCCACCAATCTCGGTAATTACAAACTGGAACTGCCCGGTTTTGCCAAGTTCTTTGATTCTATTTTTAATCTCGTCGGTTATATGCGGGATCACTTGTACGGTTTTCCCAAGATAATCTCCTTTACGTTCTTTTTCTATTACATTCTGGTAGATTCTGCCGGTAGTTACGTTGTTGGCGCGGGAAGTTGGCACATTTAAAAAGCGCTCGTAATGTCCAAGATCAAGATCTGTTTCAGCACCATCATCTGTAACATAACATTCGCCATGCTCGTAGGGATTAAGAGTTCCCGGGTCTACGTTAATATACGGATCTAATTTCTGAATGGTTGCTGTATAGCCCCTTGCCTGAAGTAATTTCGCTAAAGATGCTGCTATGATTCCCTTACCCAGAGAGGATGTTACGCCACCGGTAACAAAAATAAATTTAGTGTTGTTTTGCATGACAGTTTTTTAAAAACTGTGTGCAAAGATATGATTTTTGCTAACGCAGAAAGGTATAATTATACAATTTGCGAGAATGTTTTTTTAGTGCTTAAAAATCAAACTTATAGCCTACGCCTTTGATGGTTTTGATATAATCATCGCCCAGTTTTTCGCGGAGTTTACGTACATGCACATCAATGGTTCTGTCGCCAACAACCACTTCGCTGCCCCAAACATGCTGCAAAATATATTCGCGGCTAAAGACTTTGCCGGGTTTGCTTATCAAGAGTGCAAGCAATTTAAATTCTTTTTTAGGGAATGACATTTCTATGCCGTTCTTAATAACCATGTGGCGGTCTTTTTCAACGCGAATTCCTCCCACTTCAATAATGTCAGTAGCTTGTTCGCCACCTGAAACAGTTCCACGGCGCAATAGGGCTTTTATGCGGCTAATCAGCACGCGTGGTTTTATAGGTTTGGTAATATAATCGTCTGCGCCTACATCAAAACCTGCTATTTGCGAGTAATCTTCGTTGCGGGCGGTTAAAAATGCTATGATGGTGTTTTTTAAAGTATCAATTTGCCTGATCTCGCGGCAGGTTTCAATGCCATCCATGCCCGGCATCATCACATCCAGTACAATCAGGTCGGGGATTAATTTAGTAGCGGCTTTTATGGCATCTTTACCGTTATTGGCTGTGTGTACCTCAAAGCCTTCTTTTTCTAGGTTATAGCTTAGAAAATCAAGAATGTCCTGTTCGTCGTCAACTAATAAAATTTTTGTGGGCGTTTCCATATTAGTTTAAAATTTGATGTAAAAATAGTAAGTTAATCTTGCATCTAATCTTAATTAATCGTTAAGTTATAACATTAATTAAGGAAAAAACGCCTTACTTATTGTAACTTAAACCCAATTTGATCAAACTAAAAAAGCCACAAACAAATGTTCATGGCTCTTACTCTTTTTCTGAAAGAAATTATAATCTTATAAGTGCATGGCTTCTTTTTTAGCTAAAAGCACTTCATCACTTTCTTTATGGGCTTCGTCGGGCACGCAGCAGTCAACCGGGCAAACGGCGGCGCATTGAGGTTCATCATGAAACCCTTTGCACTCTGTACATTTATCAGCAACAATATAATACACATCCATGCTGTTAGGTGTTTGAGGCGCATGCGCGTCTGCTTCTATTCCTGTGCTAAGGCCTTTAAACATGCCTTTTACAGTGCTCCCGTCGGCAAAGCGCCACTCGGCACCGCCTTCATATATGGCATTGTTAGGGCATTCGGGTTCGCAAGCCCCACAGTTAATGCATTCATCCGTTATTTTAATAGACATTTTAGTTTAGTTTTGCTGAAATTAAAATCGGTGCAAATATACAATATCATTTGTAGATTTTAGAATTATTGATTTTTGGATTTTCAAATGAAGTATATATAGAGTTGCAGATTAAATCAACGTATCAGCAATTCTTCAGATCAAAATTGGATGATGGAAAAAAGAGTAAACGCATTTTTAAAATTAAATCACTTTCTGGAAGATTTTTTAGGAGAAAGAAAAATTGCTGCCAATAAAAACAAGTATGAAGAACTGGATAAAGCTATTTCAGAAAGTTATTCATACAACGGATGGTTCTCAGAGAATTATATACGTAAAGCGCTGCAAGGTATTTTGCACATGCTGGAAGAAACAAGCCTTCGTAAATTCGTAGCTGAAATAAAAGAGCCAAAAACAACTAAAACAGTTGCTGTAATTATGGCCGGAAATATTCCTGCTGTAGGCTTTCATGATTTTATGTGCGTATTGCTTTCGGGCAATAAAATTTTAATAAAACCATCAAGCGACGATAAAATACTAATTACTTTTTTAGCTGAATTTTTAATGGAAACAGAGCCTTTGCTTACAGATCAGGTTCTTTTTTCAGACGGAAGGCTGGCTGATTTTAATGCCATAATTGCTACCGGAAGCAATAACAGCGCACTTTATTTTGAAAAATATTTTGGCAAATACCCGCACATCATACGAAAGAACAGAACCTCGGTTGCTGTGCTTAGCGGTAATGAAACCGCTGAAGAATTAGCGTTATTAGGAAATGACATTTTTGATTATTACGGTTTGGGATGCCGAAACGTATCAAAGCTTTATGTGCCCAAAGGATATATTTTCAATTTCTTTTACGAGAGCATTTTTTCGTTTGCAGATGTTATTCAGAATAAAAAATATGGCAATAACCACGAGTATAACCGAGCTATTTATCTTTTAAACCAGGATAAATTCCTTGACAATAATTTTTTAATTTTAAAAGAGAGTGAAAGCCTGCACTCGCCTATAGCTGTTTTGTTTTATGAAGAATATGAAAATACAGATGAAGTTTCGGCCAAATTAAAAAGTATGGAAAACGAGTTGCAATGTATCGTTTCAGGCACAACGCTTCCTGTAAAAACAATTGCTTTTGGCAAAACACAAACGCCATCTATTTTTGATTTTTCAGATAATATTAACACCATACAGTTTTTAAATAATTTACATTAAATTTAACTGCTTTTTAAATTTTTATTAATCCTAATTTATACATTATGAAGAAAAAAATATTTTTTATCTTATTTGCAGGTATAATTAGCCTAAACGCTCAAACCACCTTTTGGACAGAAGGTTTTGGTACAAATTGCTCACAAAATAATCCGGCCAACAGTACCACAACTTCTAATGGAACCTGGACGGTAACTCATGTTGCAGCTGCGGCAGCTAATGCCAATCAATGGTTTATCAGCGCTACAGAATCAGGTATGGCAGTTGGAACTTGCGGCGATGGTTGTTTAACCACTCCCGCATTAATCAACCGTACCCTGCATATTTCTAACGTGCCATCTTCGCCTAGTGCCGGCTTTTTTTGCCCTACAGGCGATTGCGGCGCAGCCTATGATTCAGGTGGAGGCTGCGGTTTTGGTTTAGGCTGTGTAACGGTAAATGACAGAGCTGAAAGTCCGGTTATAAATTGCACCGGCATGAACACCATTACCTTAAGCTTTTCATACTTAGAAGGCGGCGATCCTGGAAATGATTACATGGAAGTGATGTATTCTGCCAATGGAGGAACAAGTTGGAGCAGTTTGTCAACGCCTCCGGCAACATCAACTACTTCTTGTAGCTCAGGCCAGGGTTTATGGACAAGCTTTTCGGTTGCATTACCTGCCAGTGCAAATAACAACGCTAACGTAAAAATAGGATTCAGATGGCAGAATAATGATGATGGTGTTGGAAACGACCCGTCTGTTGCAGTAGATTCTATAAAACTATCTGTGCCTTCGGCAGCAACTCCGGTAGTAACTATAACTCCATCACCAACAACGGCTATTTGCCAGAATGCTACATTAACTTTAAATGGTTCTGCCACAAACGGGCCAATAACTGCCTGGGCATGGACAGTAAGCCCTTCTGCCGGAGTAATTTTTAGCCCGGATACGGCAGCTCAAAATCCTACTGTAACATTTACTGCATCGGGTATGTACACTTTTACATTGCAAGCAACAAATGCAAGCGGAAATGGTACAACTACGCAAACCGTTAGTGTATTGCCAAGTATTACGCCTTCAGTTTCTATTGCAGCTAACCCGGGCAATCCTATTTGTGCAGGACAAGCAGTAAGCTTTACGGCAACACCAACTAATGGCGGAACAACTCCTGTTTATCAATGGCAGGTAAATGGGACAAATGCAGGAACAAACTCTCCTAATTTCAGTTCTTCAACTTTAGCAAATAACGATGTAGTTTCAGTTACGTTCACATCTAACGCAACGTGTGCATTTCCAACAAATGCAACAGCATCTTATACAGTACAAGTAAGCACTTCTGTAACACCGTCTGTAAGTATAGCGGCCAACCCGGGTAATCCTATTTGTACAGGACAAGCAGTAAGCTTTACAGCAACACCAACCAATGGCGGAACAACGCCTGCTTATCAATGGCAGGTAAACGGAACAAACGCCGGAACAAATTCGCCTAACTTTAGTTCTTCGACTTTAGTCAACAATGCAGTAGTTTCTGTTGTGCTTACATCAAACTCAAGCTGTGCATCTCCAGCAACGGCTCTTGCTTCATATACAGTTCAGGTAACGACTGCAGTTACACCTTCGGTAAGTATTTCTGTAAGCCCTTCCAGTACCGTTTGTTCGGGCAGTGTGGTAACATTTAGTGCTACAACTTCCGGTGGTGGTACAAGCCCTTCTTTTCAATGGCTCACAAATGGCGTAAGCAGCGGTACTAACTCTTCTACTTATACATTAGTTCCTGTTAATAATGACCAGGTACATGTGGTAATGACTTCCAACTCAGCCTGTGCTTTACCGCTGATAGCAAACTCAAACACCATAACTATTACAGTTCTTGCGGGAAGTTCATTAACTGCAGGGCCTACAAAAACAATCTGTTCGGGCGACAGCACTTCTTTATCTTCTAACGGAACAAACTGGGTTTGGTCGCCGGCTACCGGTTTGAGTTGTACTTCTTGTCAGAATCCTAAAGCTTCGCCAGGTACAACAACCGTATATACGGTTACCGGCTCTTTAGGTGGATGTACATCTTCAGCTACAGAAACTGTTACTGTCAACCAATCGCCTACAGCTTTGTTTGCCACATCAGGCACAGTACAAGGTGTTCCTCAAACCATCAGTTTTGTAAATGCTTCAACCAATGCTACCGGCTATGTATGGAACTTTGGAGATAACAGCGGTACGGTAGTTGTTTCAACCCCTTCTCACATATATAACGCTGTAGGCATTTATACCGTAACATTAATTGCGTATGGCGGAAATGGCTGTAATGATACAGTTAGCTCTGTGCTTATAGTAACCGACACAGCAGGTATAATTATGCCTAACGTATTTACACCAAACGGAGATGGCATTAACGATTATTTTATACCTGATGCACACGGTTTAAAAACATTAGATTGTACGGTTTATGACAGGTGGGGCATTAAGATGGCCGACTTAGATCTAAGCACACAGCAATATTGGGACGGGCATACTACATCCGGGCTAGCATGCAGCGATGGCATCTATTTTTATACGTTAAAAGCCACAGATGTAAACGGCAAATCATATAGCCTTAAAGGATTTATTCAACTTATACGATAGGTTATTTTACAGGTAGAAAAGATACAATTCAATTATCCTAATGAAACTCTTTTTAAGGGATTAAAAAACATTTCGTTTACACTTAACAGTGCCGAAACGCTTGTTTTTGTTGGCAAAAGCGGAAGCGGCAAAACGACTTTATTAAAATGCATATATGGTTTACAGGACCTGGAAAGCGGCGAGATTACATTTAATAAGGAACGTGTTTTAGGCCCTGCTTATCATTTAATTCCCGGGCATAGCGATATGAAACTGGTAAGCACGGGTTATGCTTTGCTGGAACATCATACTATTTATGAGAACATTGCCGATATTTTAATTGGCTATCATGATGATTATAAAAAGAAAAAAGTTGGCGAACTGCTGCGGCTTACCGAGCTCACTGCTTTCAGGGATAAAAAAGTAAGCACCTTATCTGACGGGCAACGGCAACGGGTTGCGCTGGCAAAAGCCATCTGCATTTTCCCGAAACTTTTGTTGTTAGATGAGCCTTTCAGCAACCTGGATATCATCCTGAAAGAAAAAATATTTACCTATATCCAAAAGAAATTAAAACAACATAAAGCCAGTTGCATTATTGTAACCCATAGACTGGATGAGGTTTTGAGCAGCGCCAATTACCTGGGCATTATCAAAAACGGTAGGCTGGTGCAGCTTGATACATACAAAAAAATTAAAAAAGCGCCCGCTAACGATTACGTAAGAGATTTAATTAATACGTAATTCCCGCCCTTTTTGCTCACTAATTATAAGTTTTAATCTTAATTTTGCGCCATGTCTATTTACAACCAATTAAAAGGAACAGGTGTGGCCATTATTACACCTTTTACAAAAACAAAAGCCGTTGATTTTGCAGGCTTAAGCAAGCTAATCAACCATCTTATAAAAGGAAAAGTTGAATACCTGGTGGTGCTTGGCACTACAGGCGAAACAGCCACACTTACCAAAGAAGAAAAACAACAGGTTATAGATCATGTAATAAAAGAAACTAAAAAACGTGTTCCATTGGTGTTGGGTATTGGCAGTAACAACACACAGGAAGTTATCGATACCATTAAATATACTGATCTGTCTGCCTTTGCAGCCATCTTATCGGTTTCTCCTTATTACAACAAACCTTCTCAGCAAGGTATTTATGAGCATTACAAAGTCATTGCACAATCAACTACAAAACCGATCATTCTTTATAATGTTCCGGGAAGGACAGCTTCTAACATTACTGCGGATACCACGTTGAAGCTGGCTCATGAATTTAAAAACATTGTGGCTATTAAAGAAGCATCAGGCAATATTGAGCAATGTATGTCTATCATTAAAAACCGCCCTAAAAACTTTCTGGTGATAAGCGGAGATGATAACTTAACGCTTCCTTTACTGGCTTGTGGTGCAGATGGTGTCATTTCGGTTTTGGCAAACGCGTATCCAAAAGATTTTTCTGAAATGGTTCGTTGTGGCTTGAAAGGAGATTTTAAAACTGCAAGTAAGCTTCATTACAAAACCTTTGAAATTACCAACCAACTTTTTGCAGACGGTAATCCCGGTGGTGTAAAAATAGCTTTGGAGTTATTAAAGGTGTGCGGCCCCGATGTAAGGCTTCCTTTAGTGAAACCAAATGAAGGTGTGCAATCTAAACTAAAGCAATTGGTAGCCTCCTATAAGTAAACCCACTTCTTCTTGTTTATTTAGCCATTTATCTTATATTTGGTATACAAAACCACACCATGAATAAAAAAACTATTTTATTTATCGCTTGTCTTATCATTTCAATATTGGGTAAAGCCCAATTGGCAAACTCGCAAAAATCTTCCGAATTATTAACTGAAGAGAAAATAACCCAAATACTAAATCAATCGAGAAAAGAAGGTGTACAAGAATGGGAAATAAAAAAAGCAAACCTAGCTTTGCACAAACGTTTAAAAGAGCAAACTAATTTAGGTATTAATAACAAAGGGATCATTTCTCCTCCCCAGGTTAATTCAAGCGGATGTATTAATTCAGGTTTTGAATCGGGTTCTACAACCGGATGGGAATTATATAGCGGTAATATTAACCAAATTAACCTCCCTTGTAATACCTGTGCCACTACCAATTCGGGTGCAATAAGCAGCATCGTAAACGCTACCACTACAGTAACAGGACAATGCACTTCCGGAATAGATACCTATGGTAATTTCCCTGTGGTAGCGCCATCGCCTTATGGAGGAGTATACTCTTTACTACTCAATAATGCTGCTTCGGGCGGTAAAATGATGAGAGCATCTTATACTTTTATTGTAGACAGCTCAGTAAACATCTTCACGCTTCAATATGCAGCAGTTTTGCAAAGTGGCGGACATCCGGTGAATGAACAACCTTATTTTCATGTAGATGTAACAAATGTTACTACAAACAGCGTTATTCCATGTACAGAATATGACATAACGGCTCCAACCAGTGGCGCAGCTTTTGGATGGTTCACTTCGTCAGTAGATAATAACGTAAGTTACAGGCCTTGGACCACTATCAATTTAGATTTACAATCCGTTATGGGACAAACAGTAACTGTAAACCTTGTTATAAGTGATTGTAACCAGGGAGGACATTTTGGCTATTGTTATTTGGATGCAGCCTGTGGAAACACAAATTACAACAACATGATCACTTTTCCTGGATTATGTGACACATCAGGCTCAGCAACTATTGTCGCTCCTGCCGGATATGTTACATACCAATGGTATGGGCCAAATGATACAAACGTTATAGCAGGAGCAAATACGCAAACATTAACCACCAATGCAACTGCTAACGACACTTTTTCTGTTAAATGCACCTCTGCGGCTGGATGCCTGGCCGGATTTTCATACATTATGCAATCCTCATCTGTAAATGTATATAGTTCTACTGATACTGTTAACGCAGGAAGTGCGGTTGTTTTATCGGCAACAGGTGCTATCACATATACATGGGTAAGTAGCGATGGCGGCTCGTATTCAGGATCTTCAATAACGGTTTATCCCATGGCTAATACTACGTATACAGTAACAGGGTCAGACCTTAATGGCTGTACAGATAGTGCATCTATGAGAATTTACGTTATTAATCAAATCTCAACGGGTATCACTAAAAATGCAGTAATTAACGACTTGCAGGTTTATCCAAATCCAGCCAATCAATCTATTACCATAGATTGTAAATTGAAAAATGCACAACTTACTTTATATGATGTTTTAGGCAATAAAATAAAGCAACTTGTTTTAGAGAATGAAACAACGGTTTTAGATATTAATAGCCTGGATAAAGGAGTATATTTTTTAGACATTCAAACAACAGATCGCACCATTACTAAAAAAATTGTGGTGCAGCGATAAAACCATGCATCTTTCACAAAAACAGCTCTTTTTACAGCACGTAGCACAAACAAGCCCTGCACCCTTAGCTTTGGAAATTACCTCAGCCAAAGGCATTTACTTAAACGATATAAACGGCAAGCAATACGTCGACCTAATCTCCGGTATATCTGTCAGCAACATAGGCCACTGCCATCCCGAAGTGGTAGAAGCCATTAAAAAACAAGCTGAAACCTTTATGCATTTAATGGTGTATGGCGAGTATGTGCATAGCCCGCAGGTTCAGCTGGCAAAAACGCTTACTGATCTTCTGCCTGAAAACTTAAACTCTGTCTATTTAGTAAACTCGGGTGCGGAAGCTACCGAAGGCGCTTTGAAACTGGCTAAACGCTTTACCGGGCGGAGTGAGATCGTCTCCTTTAAAAATGCTTATCACGGGAGCACACACGGAGCATTAAGCGTTATGGGGAGCGAAGAATTTAAAACAAGCTTTCGTCCTTTATTGCCGGATGTAAAAACCATTGAATTCAATAACGTTGATGATCTAAATCAAATCACAAGTAAAACGGCCTGTGTTATTGTAGAGCCCATACAAGGCGAGGCCGGCATCATAGCTGCAGACAAAGCCTTTTTGCAAGAGTTGAGAGCGCGTTGCATGGAAACAAAAACACTTTTAATTGTAGATGAGATACAAACCGGCTTTGGAAGAACAGGAACCTTATTTGCATTTGAGCAATACGGGCTTATTCCTGATATACTGTTACTGGCAAAGGGAATGGGAGGAGGAATGCCTATTGGTGCATTTATTGCTTCGAAAGAAATCATGGATTCACTGACAAATAACCCGGTATTGGGGCACATTACAACCTTTGGAGGGCATCCGGTTTGCTGCGCTGCTGCTCTTGCTAACCTGCAGGTTATTGTTAAAAACAAACTCTATATCCGTGCCAACGAAATTGAACAAATCATTAAGCAGCATATAAAGCATCCTACAATAAAAGAAGTGCGTGCCTGCGGCGCCCTTGCCGCCATTGATTTTGGTGATGAAGTATTAAACATGCAAACCATTGGCAAATGTATTGAAGCCGGCATTATTACCGATTGGTTCTTATTCAATATACAAAGCATGCGCATAGCGCCCCCACTTATTATTTCAGATGATGAATTAATAAATGCATGCAATCGTATTGTAAGCTGTATTTAGCCGAAAAACTGAGTGATCTTCCTGAGAGGCTTTAAGGTCAGTGTAAAAAAATAAGGCTTTAGCTGGTTGATCTTCCAGGCTAAGCGATCTTCGTTATTTGCCTTTACACGGTTTTTAACCGATGCATTGCTTTGTCCGCCGACACGCATTTTTACAATAAACCTGGGCAGGTAAGCAACCTTTATTTTATGCTTATACAATAAGCGCAGCATAATTTCATAATCTGCAGCCGAGCGCAAAGCTGTATTAAACAAACCGTATTTGTTATAGCAATCCTTCTTCACAAAAAAAGCAGGGTGAGGTGGCATCCATCCCCATAAAAAACCGGAAGCTTTATAAATACCCGATTTCCAAGTGCGGATAATCTTATCTGTATTGTTTTTATCTACATAATATAAATCTGCGTAAACGGCATCGGCATTATTTGTAGTGAATGTTTCGGCAACACCGGCAAGCACATTGTTATCTATATAAAAATCATCTGCGTGCAAAATGCCGATGATATCCCCGCTTGCCAAGGCAATTCCCTTATTGATGGCATGATACAAGCCATCATCTTTTTCAGAAATAAATTGCGCTATTTTACTGCGATATTTTTCAATAATGGCCAAAGTATTATCGCTTGATTTGCCATCAACAATAATATATTCAACATTTGGATAGCTTTGCCCTATAACCGATTGAATGGTTTGTTCAAGCGTTTGAGCGCTGTTGTAAGTAACGGTTATGATGGAAATCTTTTCCATCCTAAAACACCATTAGTTTTTTAAGGCTGTTAAGAAATTAGCCAAAAACATTTTTAATTCTGTGCGCACAACGATCTTATCTAAAAAGCCGTGCTCAAGGACAAACTCAGCTGTTTGAAAGCCTTTTGGAAGATCTTTCCCAATGGTTTCTTTTACGATACGTGGCCCTGCAAAACCAATCAGCGATTGAGGCTCTGCAATATTCACATCGCCCAGCATAGCAAACGAAGCCGTTACACCACCTGTAGTAGGGTCGGTCAATAAAGAGATATACGCCAGTTTTTCTTTAGCCAAAAGGCTTAGCTTGGCCGATGTTTTAGCCATTTGCATTAATGAAAATGCAGCTTCCATCATACGTGCCCCGCCCGATTTTGAAATGATAAGCAAAGGTGTTTTGGTTTTCAGGCAAAAATCAATAGAGCGTGAGATCTTTTCTCCAACCACCGAGCCCATCGATCCGCCAATGAAATTAAAATCCATACAGCAAACCACCAGGTCGTTTTCATACACCTTGCCAAAAGCGGCACGCATAGCATCATTCAGGCCGGTCTTTTTGCGGCTTTCCACAATCCTGTCTTTGTAAGGTTTGGTATCTGTAAAATTAAGCGGGTCGCCGCCAATCAAGCCTTCCTGCAGTTCGGTAAAAGCACCGTCGTCAAAAATGATCTCAAAGTATTGTTCAGAGCTTATACGCTCATGATGGCCGCAATTTACACACACATAGCTGTTTGCAGCATGCTCCTGCATGGTAGCTATTTTTTTGCACTTAGTACATTTATACCAAAGCCCTTCGGGAGTTTCTTTCTTCTCTTTGGTGTGTGTAGTAATACCTTCTTTTAGTCGTTTAAACCAACTCATTTTATATAATTAAAAAGTTAAAAGTTAAAAGCTAAAAATTTATCGTTCGTTTGAATTTTAAATTCTCAATTTTTAATTATGCTATGCTATTGTAATTGATTTATCTAAATAAACATCCTGGATGGTGTTTAATAACTCAACACCTTCCTTCATTGGCTTTTGAAATGCTTTACGGCCTGAGATCAATCCCTGCCCGCCTCCGCGCTTGTTAACAACCGCAGTTGTAACTGCTTCTGCCAGATCTGTCGCCCCTTTGCTTTCTCCTCCGCTGTTAATCAGGCCAATTCTGCCCATATAGCAATTAGCTACCTGGTAGCGGCAAAGATCGATAGGATGGTCAGTCGTTAACTGGCTATATACTTTAGGGTCTGTTTTGCCATAGTTAAGCGCTGTGTACCCGCCATTCTTATCCGACATTTTTTGTTTGATAATATCTGCCTGTATCGTAACACCTAAGTGGTTTGCCTGCGAAGATAGATCGGCCGCTGTGCTATAATCAACGCCATCTTTTTTAAACGCGCTGTTGCGTGTATAGCACCAAAGTATAGTTGCCATGCCCAGCTCGTGTGCGCGCTCAAATGCCTGTGCCACTTCAATGATCTGGCGGCCAGATTCGGCCGATCCAAAATAAATAGTTGCACCAACAGCCACAGCCCCCATATTCCAGGCATCTTCTACCGAACCAAACATGATCTGGTCGTATTTATTCGGGTAGCTTAAGAATTCGTTATGGTTGATCTTTACAATAAAAGGAATTTTGTGCGCGTATTTGCGTGCCACGCTTCCTAAAACACCGTAGGTAGAAGCAACAGCATTGCAACCGCCTTCAATGGCAAGCTTTACAATGTTTTCTCCGTCAAAATAAATAGGATTTGCAGCAAAAGAAGCGCCCGCGCTGTGCTCAATACCTTGGTCTACCGGAAGAATGCTCATATAACCGGTATTAGCCAAGCGGCCTGTGCCATACAACTGTTGTAAACTGCGCATTACCTGCGGGTTGCGGTTGCCTAATGAAAAAGCACGGTCAACAAAATCTGCACCCGGTGCATGGATATGCTCTTTAGAAATAGTTTTACACGTGTGATTAAGCAGGCTGTCTGCCTGTGCACCTAAAAGCTCGGTTATTTTTGCTGACATAATTTTATACTGTTTTTAAGGCTGCGAATGTACAAAAAATTAAAAAAACAATAATTACTCTTTTTAACTGTTAATTTTAATACTTTCAGGCTCTCTATTTAGTCTTCATTGAGCAAAGCCCCCCAAAAACACAGCGCCTGTCATCTTGCAAAAACAGGATTGCTGCTGCTTTTGTTTTTAACGCTGCATATCTCTGCTAAAGCATTTTTCCTTCCAGCAGATACCACCCTAGCGCATAAAACGTTTGTAAGGAAAGTAATAGACGAAGCCACTAAAAAAAGAAAATTCTTGCTGGCGCCCGAATTGGGAAGGTCTCCGCAAACAGGCTTTTACACCGGCATTTACTACCTGCAGCTGTTTAAAATAAAAGGCGATACCGATTCGAGAACCTCTAACATTGAAACCTACAGCACCGTGACCGAAAGAAACCAGTATTTTCTTACACTTAACAACACCCTGCTTTTTGATAAGGAAAAATACTTTTGGCGGGGCTACAATTACATATCTAAGTTTAACGAGTTTTTTTACGGATTGGGCAATAACATAGACGTGAACACAAAAGACCTCATCAACTTTAATTACTTTAACAGCCTGCAGCGTGTTACCCGCAAAGTTAAGCCACATATGTTTGCAGGCTTGCAGGCCCAGTTTAATAAAACCTTTAATTTAAGCTATGATAAAGGCGGGCTTTTAGATGAATCTGCTGCGTATGGCAAGGGCGGAAGCCAGAATATAGGCCTGGGGCCGGTTTTTTTATACGATAGCCGCGACCATGTTATTTTTACCCGCACGGGCACCTACCTGGATGTATCGGGCATGTTCTTTCAAAAGGCTTTTGGCAGCCAGTATCCATTCACCAATATGATCATTGATTTCAGGAAATTTATAAAATTCTATAAAAACAATGTGGTATGCTTTCAAACGCTTATTAATTATAACTGGGGTAATGTACCTTTCAGGCAACTGGCCCTGATGGGGGGCGATGTAATGATGCGCGGCTACTACCCCGGCATTTACCGCGATAATTTTATGATGGCGCAGCAGGTTGAGTTTAGGATACCGGTTTACAAGATCTTTGGCATTGTTTTATTTGCTGCCGTAGCCGAAGTTGAGCACACCTTGCAGGCTTTTAACTGGCAGGATGTAAAATACACCTACGGACTAGGCCTGCGGGTAATGTTCATTAAGCACGAGCGTATAAACGTTGGTGGCGATATAGGATTTAGCAAAAATACCAAAACGCTTTCGCTGGGTTCGGGTGAGTCTTTTTAACAACAACAAGCGCAACATACAGGAAATGATAGCTAACACGGCATCTATGTTACGCATCATCTGATAAATGTTACGTATCATACGACAATTGTTATGCATCTTTTAACGAATGTTGCGCATCATGTGACAAATGTTACGCATCATACGACAATTGTTATGTATCTTTTAACGAATGTTATGCATCTCGTGAGAAATGTTGCGCATCATGCAATAAATGTTTCGCAACATAAGGCCAGTTTTTCTGAAAAATGGTTGATTTTAAGTTGTAAAAAGTAAAGCTTACTTAATGATATCAATTAAAGAGCTTAATTCTTCAATTTTTTCGATATGCCCCAGCTTTTCATATGAAAAAATAAGGTTTCTAAGCACGCGTATAATAATATCTTTATTAGTACAAGGCTGGTAGAACGATGGGAGCGACTCCAGCTTTAGCTGTTTTAAAAACAGGTCGATATCGCTGTGCTGGAAAACAATTCCTTTCCTGTAGGGATTTACATAAAACAAGATATGATCTTTAGCCGCGTCGTCGCCCGAAAGATTTACCAGGTTCCGATTCTCATCCAGGTAGCCGCAAATAAAATGCTCGGGCAAATTAACGCCGTAAACAGGTATTTTCAGTTCCTGGGCAATGATGATATAAAGGCAGCTCAGCATAACAGGATTGCCTTTTTTGGTTTCTAAAAGACAGTTGAAGAAAGAGTTTTGCGGAGAATAGTAATTGTTAATGCTGCTTCCGGAGAAGTTATGAACTTCGAACAGGATATGGTTAAGCACCTGTATCTTTTCAAGAGCGGTAAGGTCTTCATTCAGATCCAGCCATACATCCTGCGTAATTTGCTTTAGCTGTTTGCGCAGTTTTTCTTCATTCAGATCAGGATACTGATAGTGTGCAATAAGCAATAATCCTTTCAGCAGATCTTCGCTTTCGCCATTGCTCCAGTTCTCTATTTCCGATTTCAGCTTTTTAAATTGTATATCGTGTATGATCTGCTCAATGCGCTTTTGCATGATGATATCATACGTATTTTCCCAGGCAAATTCTAAATGAGGGATGGCAGGCGGCCCAAGCGATACAAATTTGTTCTTTATCTCGGAATAGATGATCTCATCCGGATCATCCAACAAATGTATCAATGCATTAAGCTCTTTTTTATTGATGCGTTGTTTACCCACAACACAAAATTACATACGGAAAGGATGGTTAATTTATCCTAAAAAAATACATATTAACAATTAGCCTGTTAATCTCTCTAAACTATTGGTTATTAAATGCTCTACGCTCTTTTTATAATCGGGGGTAAACTGTTTAACCACCCTGTTGGCAATAATAACACACACGGTAAGGCATTTGTGGTTCAATAACTTGCCTAAACCGTATAGCGCCGAGGTTTCCATTTCAAAATTGGTAATGCGTGTGCCATTTGCGTTAAATTCGGTAAGCAATTCATTCAGGTTAGGCTTTGCCGCTTTAAGGCGCAGCTGCCTGCCCTGTGGACCATAAAAACCCGGTGCCGTAGCAGTTATGCCGGCATGGTTTCCAACCACAAACTTATTGAACAGCTCGTCATTGGCTTTTACGCAATACGGATAAGGTAAATTAGGAGTCCAGCCGGTGTGCTTCATAAAAGCATCGCTGATAAAATCTTCGTTTATTGATTTATAATCGGCATAATAATTAAGCAACCCGTCTAAGCCCAGGCCATATTGCGAAACAACCAGCGAGTTTACCGGTATATCTGCCTGCAGGGCTCCAGAAGTTCCTAAACGAATAATGTTTAAGCTGCGCATTTTATCTTTTAGCGTGCGTGTTTTCAAATCAATATTAACCGCGGCATCTAATTCGTTTATCACAATATCAATATTATCTGTGCCAATGCCTGTTGAGATAACGCTGATGCGCTTGCCGTTAAACGTACCTGTATGTGTAACAAACTCGCGGTGCTGAATTTTGCATTCAACCTTAGAGAATAATTTAGAGATCTGTTCTACTCGTCCCTGGTCGCCCACCAAAAGCACATCATCGGCAATATGTTCTTCGTTAATATCTAAGTGATATACGTTGTTTTTATCGGTTATAATAAGTTCTGTTTCCGGGAATTGCATGATTTTATTATTTAGATAGCGAAAATATAAAATTTAAATATATGGCTCTTAATTCTTTTTATGCTTGTGTATGGCGTTTCGTTCTTGTATGATTATTTAGCGCCTGCCATTATCCTGGCCACGTATTTGCCTACTATATCAAACTCTAAATTTACTACGGTGTTTACCTGTATGTTTTTAAAGTTGGTATGCTCATGCGTGTAGGGAATGATGCAAACCGAAAAGCTGTCTGTATGTGAGTTTACTACCGTTAAGCTCACGCCATTGATGGTAACACTTCCTTTTTCAACAGTTATGTTTCCTTTTGAAGCGTCGTACTTAAACGTAAACATCCAGCTTCCGTTAAGGTCTTTTCTTTCTATGCAGGTTGCGGTTTGATCTACATGCCCCTGTACAATATGCCCATCGAAGCGGCCGTTTGCAGGCATGCAACGCTCCAGGTTTACAATATCGTTTACTTTTAAAGAAGATAGGTTGGTTTTATCGAGGGTTTCTTTAATGGCAGTTACTTTATAGATGTTGTTTGTAATATCCACCACGGTAAGGCAAACGCCGTTATGCGAAAGGCTTTGATCTATTTTTAACTCGTTTGTGAAAGGACATGAGCAATATATATGCAGATTATCCTGTTCGGTTTCTAATTTTTCTACTTTGCCAAGGGCTTCTATAATTCCTGTAAACATGGGTTCAAAGATAATTTATTTAGACTTTCTTTCTTTAAGATAGGTGATCAAAACAGGTATGCTGGTTATAACGATGAGGCCGATAACAATATAGCCTAAATAGTCTTTTGTTTGCGGAAACCTGGCTCCGAGGAAATACCCGATTCCCGCCACAGAGCCTATCCAGCAAAGCGCACCTGAAATATTATACAACATGAACTTTTTAAAGTCGACTTTAATAACACCGGCAAGAATGGGCGCAAAAGTCCGTATAATAGGCAAAAACCTGCCAATAAAAAGCGTTTTACCACCATGCTTCTCATAAAAATTACGGGTAGTTTCTAAATGGCTTTTCTTAAACAAAAAACTGTCGGGTCTTTTATAGAGCCCTTCGCCTACTCTTCTTCCAAAAAAATAACCGAACGTGTTTCCTGTAATGGCGGCGAGGCTCATGTATAAAATAAGCTCTGCAATGTTTACATGCAATGTTAAGGGATTAGTAGCGCAGATCAATCCGCTGATAAAAACAAGGCTGTCGCCAGGCAAAAAGAAGCCAATTAATAAACCTGTTTCGGCAAAAATAACAAATAACAATAATGGCAGGCCCAGCTTTATAATAGATTCCGGGTTGGTAAGGTTTTTAAGGAATTCAAGTGTTTCAGTCATGCTTACGACTGATTAAGGTTTTTTAAACGCTAAAGTTGCTTTACGCACACTGCCGTGCTTTAACAGCAAAGCCTCTGCGCTTGCATAATCAATATCCAGTTCTTTCATCAGCATGTTGGTGCCGCGCTTAACCAGCTTGTTATTGCTAAGCTGCATATCAACCATTTTGTTGCCTTTAACCCTGCCAAGCTTGATCATAACCGAAGTGGAGATCATATTGAGCGTTAGTTTTTGCGCTGTACCTGCCTTCATACGTGTGCTGCCTGTAACAAACTCGGCGCCGCTTATAACCTCAACAGGATGTTTTGCCGTTTTAGCCAGCACACTGTTTGCATTGCATACTATGCAACCCGTGACAATTTTTTTAGCGTTGCAGGCTTTAAGCGCCCCAATAACATAAGGCGTACTGCCTGATGCGGCAATGCCAACCACTACATCTTTACTATTAATTTTATAGGATTGTAAATCTTTCCATCCCTGTGCTTCATCATCTTCAGCAAACTCAACGGCTTTGCGTATGGCGGTATCTCCTCCTGCAATAATCCCTACAACTATACCTTGTTCAATGCCATAAGTTGGGGGGCATTCGGACGCATCAACGATCCCCAGACGGCCGCTGGTACCGGCTCCCATATAAAATAAACGCCCGCCTTTTTTCATTTGGGCAACAATTACTTTTACCAGTTTTTCTATCTGCGGAATAGCTTTTTCTACTGCTTGCGGAACTGTTCTATCTTCTTTATTGATGTTTTTTAGAAGCTCAGTTATACTCATCTTTTCCAGGTGCTTATACTTCGAATCGCTTTCGGTGGTTTTCATAGATAACAAAGATATATTTGTTTTTTGCAGATTTTTTACATAAATTTATTATAATAAATAAAATCAGCCATGGTATTCAATCTAAGAAGTAACAGAGATTTAATTTTGGTCGTAGTTCTTTTGTTTGTTTTCAATTTGATAGAATACCTTATCCCTTCTAAAATGACTTCCGTATCAGCTTATATTATTGGTGCTTTAACCTTTATCTGTATGATAGAAATATGCCAGTATTTTATTAAGCCATATACGCCTAAAAAAGTCCATAACATTACATTTGTTATATTTATGATCGGCCTTTCGGTAGTATTTTATTTTACCGGCAGCTTTTTTGGCAAACCATATATATACGGTACCTATGCAGGCTGTATAATTGCCATTATATTAAAGGTTTTCCGTAAAAAGGAGACTGCTTAAGCGGCCATTAGGGTTCCTAAGTTTGCTTTAGAAAGTTTTTGGTTGGCGTAATCAAGTGTTACGGTAAATGTTTTTGGAGGATTTTTCTGCGAAGGAATCTCGTACATCAGGTCAAGCATAATAGCTTCGCAGATGCCACGTAAACCACGGGCTCCAAGTTTGTATTCCAAAGCTTTGCCTACGATCAGGTCATAAACCGCCTCGTCAAATTCCAGTTCAATTTCATCCATTCTAAACAGGCTTTGATATTGTTTTACCAAAGCATTTTTAGGTTCGGTGAGAATACGGCGCAAGGTTTTTGCATCTAACGAACTCATGTAAGTTGTAATCGGTAAACGGCCAATCAATTCAGGAATTAAGCCAAATGTTTTAAGGTCCTGCGGAAGAATGTACTGCAGCATATTGCCTCTGTCTACTTCACTTGCATTAACCGAAGAGCTAAAGCCAATGGCCTGTGTGTTTAAGCGGCGTGCAATAATTTTTTCGATGCCGTCAAAAGCGCCTCCGCAAATAAACAATACGTTCTTGGTATTCACCTGGATCATTTTTTGTTCAGGATGCTTGCGCCCTCCTGTCGGTGGAACGTTAACAATAGAACCTTCAAGTAATTTTAATAACCCTTGTTGTACGCCTTCGCCCGATACATCGCGTGTAATGGAAGCATTATCTCCTTTGCGGGCAATTTTATCCATTTCATCTATAAACACAATGCCTCTTTCGGTAGCAGGCACATCAAAATTGGCAGCTTGCAAAAGTCGGCTCAATACGCTTTCAACATCTTCTCCTACGTAACCAGCTTCAGTAAGCACGGTTGCATCTGCAATACAAAAAGGAACGTTCAGTAATTTGGCAATGGTGCGGGCCATTAAGGTTTTGCCGGTACCGGTTTCACCTACTAAAATAATGTTTGATTTTTCTATTTCAATTTCTTCTTTCTCAATGATGTGGTTAGGGTTTGAGATGCGCTTAAAGTGGTTGTAAACAGCTACGCTCATTACTTTTTTAGCCTGGTCCTGCCCAATAATATATTCATCCAGATACCTTTTAATGGCATCGGGTTTTAACATGGTAAGCGTTTGTTTTGCGCTTTCTTTTTGAGATTGCTCGCTTTCGGCAGAAACAATTTTATAAGCCTCTGACACGCAAACTTCGCAAATGTGAGCGCTCTGCCCTGCAATCAGCATTTTTGCGCTGCGTTTATCTCTCCCACAGAAAGAACATGTAATGATTGTTTTTGCCATTTTTATTGTCGAAAATAATTAGGGTAAAGGTAAGCCTAAATTTTAAATTTTGTTAAACTTACCGTTTATAATGATGTTTTTTAATATTAAGGATGCATTAAAAATTGTGCCAACCGGCAGCTCATATTATTTATTCATATTTTCTGCCAAACTTACTGCTTCTTCAGGCGTAAGGATTGCCAGATTACTATTTTTATAATCTTTACTGTCGCGGGTTACGATAGCCATTATTTTTTTATTTGAAACAGCCGTGTAGTATTGAATCGCATCTTCAAAATCTTTAAAGTTTGACGCCAAAGCCAATTTTACAATTGATTTTGTTACATCAACCGTTTCTGTCATTAATTCTAATTCACGCAAAATTTCAATGACTTCTTTATGAGTGGTGGCCTTTTTTACTACGTAGTAAATGTTGTTGTACGAAAGTGATGAAATAAATAACTTGACTTTACCTTTTTCACTGTGATCAAACAGCTTAGCTGCTGCTTTTGAAAAAGGTTTCCGGTCGGCTATAAAATCGATAACCACATTTGTATCCAGAAACAAATAAATCATTTAATATGCTTTTTTACCAGCTCTTCTGTTAAAGATTTTTTGTAATCAAAGTTTGCAGGCAATTTTACTTTCCCCATAAGCTTTTTTACTTTGGGAGATAATTCCTGATCGTCAGAAGTTTTGGTAATCAATGTTTTAAGGTAATTTTCAATTAACTCAGACAAACTTTTGCCACTTGCCTGTGCGTAATTCTTGGCAGATTTGATTACGTTTTGCTCTACAGTCAGTGTTAATTTAGTAGTCATTGATACGTGTGTTTATTACTACAAATATACGTGTAATTTTTCTAACTAAGCTGTTTTCCTTGCAATAAAACCTCCTCCAACTAAATCATCGCCATCATACATAACACATGATTGGCCGGGTGCAACGCCGCTTACACGCTCGTGAAACACAACGTGCAGCTTATTATCTTCCGTATTGATAGTGGCCATCGTACCCGGATCTTTGTAGCGTATTTTAGTACGGCCCACAAAATCATGTGGCATGGTTTCAAATTTTATCATGTTGAAATCGCGCACATATAGTTGTTGCTCTTCCAGGTCCTCTTTAGTGCCTAATTGTACTGTATTGGTTTCGGGAATTATATTTTTTACAAAAACAGGTTCACCTAAAGCAATATCCAGGCCTTTACGTTGGCCGATGGTATAGAATGGATAACCACGATGAGTACCTACTTTTTCGCCTTTAAAGATAAAATCTCCACCTTCAACTTTATTTTCCAGTTCAGGCATTTTATGTTTTAAGAAGGCACGGTAATCATTATCCGGAATAAAGCAAATATCATAACTCTCCGGTTTGTTGGCAAGCTCGGCAAATCCATAGCCTTCGGCCATTTTGCGGATCTCGGGTTTTGTAAATTTTCCTAAAGGGAAAATAGTACGCGCTAAACTTTCCTGTGTCAATCCCCATAAAACATACGATTGGTCTTTATTGGAATCCAAGCCACGGGAAACTACATAACGTCCGTTTTCTTTACGAACCTGCGCATAATGCCCGGTTGCAATAAACTCGCAATCCAGCATATTGGCACGTTTTAAAAGTGCATCCCATTTAATATGCGTATTACATAAAACGCAGGGATTAGGCGTTCTTCCGGCTAAATACTCTTCTACAAAATTATCGATGATAGTTGTTCCAAATTCATTGCGGATATCTAATATATAGTGTGGAAAGCCCAGGTTTACGGCAACCTGGCGCGCATCGTTAATAGAATCCAGGCTGCAACAACCCGTTTCTTTTGTGCTGCTGCCAGACGACTGGTAATCCCATGTTTTCATGGTGATGCCAATTACTTCATACCCTTGTTCGTGCAGCATCATAGCTGTTACCGAGCTATCAATACCACCACTCATGGCCACCAACACTTTTCCTTTTTTGCTCATTTTATTTTTTTGGCGATGTATTATTATTTGTTTTTGTTGTACCGGTTTTAGATGGAGAAGCAGCCTGGCTTTTCTTATCTTCTTCTATTGGCGCATGTTGCTTAAAATAGGCTTCCTTTTCTTTATCATTTAGCTGTTTGCCGTTTACCCACACTTCTTTATCGGTTATTTTTCCATCTTGCGTTTTATAGATCCATACGTTTTTCTTAACACCTTTATCGTAAACACCCTGGGCTGCTGCTATTCCGTTAGGAAAATACCAGCTGCATTTGCCATTATACTGCCCGGCCACAAATGCTCCCTCGCCCTTTATTTTTTTGTCGCTGAAATATTGCTTGAACGGCCCGTCTTCCAGGTTATTCTTATAGTTTTTTTCTTCCGAAATGGTTCCTGTTTCATAATACACTTTAGAAGGTCCATTTTTCTTTCCGTTCGAATAGGTTTCTGTAGAAATTAACAAGCCTTTATTACCGTCGTAAAAATTCCATACCGAATCTTTTTCTTCGCTGATGTATTTTCCTTTTGCCTGGAGCTTACCGGTTGGATGATACATGGTTACATAAGCTATTTTACCATCCTGCCTGAAATCGCTTTTGGTATGCACGGTATCTGAATTTTTGTAGTAATAATAAAAAATGCCCTGGGGCTTATTATCTTTAAAAGTGCCTTTATAGATCAATTTCCCGGAAACATCGTCTTTCTTTTCCCAATAGCCTTGCTTTAAGCCATTAGCATCTGTTTGGTTTTTAGTTTGAGCCAAGCAGATATTAGATATGAGTATCGAGAGTTGAGATAGAAATAATATTATTTTAACGCTGTTAAACATAATGCAAAGGTAAAGGTTTTAACGCAAAAAGCCCCGCACTTCTGCGAGGCTTTTAGTAAACAAATGATTATAGTTTAGAAATAAAAATTCAAACGTAATGTTCCAGTTGGACCAAAGAAAGAGTTTTTATTGTCTGTACCAACTACAAAGTTAGAAGAACCTGCAGTTTTAGTTGTTTTGCTGATGCTTCCAGAATTTGCAGCGTTCATGCTTTCAGTAGCCATAGAACCGCTACCAGCAATTTTGAAGCCAATACCCCAACCAAATTCACCACCTAAAGATATTTTTGGTAAAACGAAGTATTCAGCACCTACAAACCCACGTACACCAAATTGGAAAGAAGTTCCTAATTTATCAGATGTAACACGAGATGGAACTGGTCCAACTGCACCTACAACCGGAATACCAGTTGATGCGTTAGCTGCTGCACTACCAAAATCGGTTGATGTTGGAGTAGTAGAAGTACCTGCACCTGTTCCTGTACCGAATGCGTTACCATACGAATTTTTCTGAGCCTGGCTGCTTACATAAAGACCAGCTTCTGCACCATAATATCCTTGTAAACGAGTTTTACCTTTACGTTTTTCGATACCGGCAGTTAAACCAAGTCCGAATGTAGAAAAAGTAGCTTTGTCTGTAACAGTTGGAGTAACTTGATCAGGAGTTAAAGCACCTGGTTGATCCTGAGCTACAAAGTTTTTTACTGTTTGGCTGTTGTAACCAATGTTTAAACCAACACGGTAAGCTGTTTTTTCGTCTTTGAAGTATTTACCCATAATAACGCTTTGGCTACCCAAGAAGTTAAAGGTTGGAGACGCAGCCGGGTTTTGTTTTCCAAAAAAGCTACCCATATAATCTAAGAAAGGGTTAGCGTTTACTGAAATAGCCCAATCGCCCGCTTCTGGCAAAATAGGTTCACCTTTTTTTGATGTTAAATCTTGCGCAAAAGCTGATGTAACTCCAAAAGCCATTGCTAATGCTAATACTGATTTTTTCATGTTTTGTTTTTTAAGTTTAACTGATTAAGTTATTATAATAGACAAAGGTAAAGGCTTGTTTAAAATGAGTTATTAACAAATTGTTTAGTTATTAACCTATTTTTGTTAATAACCGCTTTTGTTCTTAATCATCGGCACAAACTTATACTTGCCTAATTCCGTCCTCTCAAACAATGTGCCAGATTTTTTAACAATGACATTCATTATCTGTTCAGAGCCTTTTCCAATGGGAATCACCATGATACCACCAACTGCCATTTGTTTTAACAATCCGTCAGGAGGGTAAGGCGCCCCGGCTGTCACTATTATTTTGTCAAAAGGTGCATGATTTGGCAGTCCTTCATACCCATCACCGTAAAAAAAACGGGTAGTATATCCCAATTTTGGCAGAAGCATACGTGTTTTTTCATATAATTTCTGCTGGCGCTCAATCGTGAACACTTTTACACCCATTTCCAGCAATACAGCTGTTTGGTAGCCACAACCAGTGCCAATTTCGAGCACTTTATCGGTTTTCTTTAATTTTAGCAGTTCTGTTTGGTAAGCCACGGTGCTTGGATGGGATATGGTCTGTCCTTCTCCTATAGGAAAAGCCTCATCATCATAGGCAAAATTTAAAAAAGCACTATCTAAAAAGGCGTGGCGAGGCACTTTATCAATGGCAGCCAACACATTCTCATCCGTACAACCTTTCGTGCGAAGCAATTCAACTAATTTTTTTCTTTTTCCTTTATGAAGGAAAGTATCAGTCCTGTCAATCATATAAAAGCAAATCTATTTAAAACTAACACTGCTGTATGAATATCTTTAGGAGGTTACTAACACGGGACTTTTAATTATGTCTTAAGTTTGCCTGCAAGCATGATAAAGATTGGCATTTTAGGCGCCGGCCATTTGGGGAAAATTCATATTTCTTTACTAAAGGAAATCAAAGAATTTGAAATTATAGGTTTTTTTGACCTGGATACAACTATTTCTGCCCACATAGAAAAAGAACTTGCCATAAAATCGTTTACCAGTTTTGAAGAACTGATAAAAAACTGCGACGCCATTGATATTGTTTGCCCCACGCCTTTCCACTTTGAATATGCTCAACAGGTCATTAAAGCGGGAAAACACGTTTTTATAGAAAAGCCCGTCACCATACACCCGGAAGAGACAAAAGTGCTGGTGCAATTATGTCATGAAGCCGGAATTGTAGCCCAGGTGGGGCATGTAGAGCAGTTTAACCCTGCTATTTTGGCTGCAAAACCTTTTATTAATCGTCCCTTGTTTATTACTACAGAACGTTTGGCGCTTTATAACCCGCGCGGAACGGATGTTTCTGTTGTATTAGACCTGATGATACACGATATCGACCTGGTGTTAAGCATGGTAAAATCCAATATCAAAAAAATACAGGCCAGCGGTTCTCCTATTATTTGCGATACGGATGATGTGGCTTATGCCCGCATAGATTTTGACAACGGAGCTATTGCCAACCTAAGTGTTAGCCGTGTTGCCATGCTAAATAAAAGAAGTTTGCAGATTTTTCAGAAAGAAAATTTCTTAGCAATTGATCTTTTAAATAAAACCGTTGCCAAAGCCGAATTGAAAGAAGAATACCAGCCACAGGAAAACGAAAGCGTTATTGCTTTGCGGGATGATAAGAGCATTATTAAAACCGAAATAAACGTAAAGCCTGTTAATGCGATAAAATACGAGCTTGAGCTTTTTGCAAGTGCTATTAAAAACAAAACCAAATCGGCTATTACTCTAAGCGATGCGTATTTAACTATGCAAACTACGCAACAAATTTTAGAGCTTATAGTTAATAGGAAATAGCGATTACTTATTGAGGATGAACCTGATTCATCGAATCGAGTTTCATAATATAGTCATCATGTTGTTTTCTGTATTCTTCATTATCCGGATTAGCATAGTATAAAGCTTTTAACTTGGCCAATTCAGGAAGATCTCTGTACTGTACTTTTAATAAAGTTTCGGTCGATGTAAAGTAAAATACAAAAGCTATGCTTGTTAAAACACTCGTTCGTAATAGCATGTTTTTATAATAGATAGTCAACTCTTCAGTAGCATTTGACCTAAAATATAATACGAAAGCCAAAATAACAAGTGATCCCATGCATCCTATCAGCAATTGATTATTTGCCCCGGGCCAGTATTGCAGCTTAAAAAGCAGACCAACAGTTATAATTGAAAAGATAACTCCTGAAGCAATGGATAAAGGAAGTTTTTGCTTTTCTATTTTCTTATCGCAAAAGAAATAAAATGCTCCCGGAAAATATAATGACGCCATAAGCATTAATGAAAGAATAAGTATAATAGAACCTCCAGGCCAATGCATGTACTTAAATAACAACCCGACCAGGAATATAATAGCTAAAGTTTTTTCTGTTCTCATTTGAGAAGTTTAATCTTTTAAAACACGCTTAATTACGCGCAAATGATGCGAATACCTTTTGGTATCGACATTAAAAATACCATAATGATCTAATTTATCTACACGTACTTTACCCGAAGCATGAATGACCTTGGAATCTTCTAAAACAATGCCCACGTGTATAATCCTTCCTTCTTCGTTATCAAAAAAAGCCAGGTCGCCGGCTTGAGCTTCTTCTACAAAAGACAGAGGAGTTCCTAAAACAGCCTGTTGCGAAGCATCTCGGGGTAATTTAAACCCATTTAGCTTAAAAGCAATTTGGGTGAAGCCTGAGCAATCTATACCAAAAAAACTACGCCCGCCCCATAAATATGGACTGTTCAAATAATTAAAACCGGTTGCAATCAGTTTAGCGCGGGTTATTTTTTTTTCGTCGGGCAAAAGATACTCGCCTGTAAATTCAAATAACTGGTTTTCTACCTGGATGGAGTTTTTATTCAGGAATGGAAGGGTGCTTCCGGCAACAATAGGAAAAAAACTACCTGAATTTTTATCCTGGATAAGCTGCATAGGCTCTGCGCACAAAGGCTGGATTTCATTTTGCAGGCGGTTAAAAGTATCTTCTTTTATAGGCAAGTATTGTTTGTTGCTTATCCAGCAATCGTACTCATCGTAAGCGGTGCGTATATGAAGCCATTCTTCGGTTTCTTCTAAGATGGTAAAATGTTCGCCAAATAATAGTTGCGTAACCATTTCGCTTCTGTGAGCGGCTTCGCTGCGGCAAGGCACTATACTTTGGTTACAAATTCCGAACATGGATCTAATTTAAAATAAAAAAGTAAGAATTTAAAAATTGTCCTATCACGCCTTTTAAATTCTTACTTATAAATTTATATTTCTCAATTACATTCTTTCTATAACAATTGCGCTTCCGCCGCCGCCGCCGTTACAGATACCAGCAGCACCATAACGTGCATTTTGTTGTTTCAATACATTTAGTAAAGTAACCAAAATACGTGCCCCGGAAGCTCCTAACGGATGCCCGATAGCAACCGCACCACCATTGATGTTTACTTTGGCAGGATCTAAATTCATTAACTGGTTGTTAGCAATAGATACAACCGAAAAAGCTTCGTTTATTTCAAAATATTCAATATCGCTCATTTTTAAACCTGCTTTAGCCACCGCTGCCGGTATAGCTTTAGAAGGTGTGGTTGTAAACCACTCTGGCGCTTGTTCTGCATCAGCATAACCTAAAATTTTAGCTAAAGGTTTTACGCCTAATTTTTCTGCTTTTTCTTTGCTCATTAAAATTAACGCAGCGGCACCATCGTTTAAGGTAGATGCATTGGCTGCAGTAACTGTTCCAGCTTTATCAAATACAGGTTTTAGTTGTGGAATCTTTTCGAAATTAACCTGTTTGTATTCTTCATCTTCGCTAACGGTAACATCTCCTTTTTTGGTAGAAATGGTAAGCGCTACAACTTCTTCGGTAAAATTTCCCGCTTTCCATGCTTTTGCAGCACGTGTGTATGATTCGATCGCGTAAGCATCTTGTGCTTCACGGGTAATGTTATATTCTTTAGCACACAATTCAGCTGAATTACCCATGTGGTTTTGATGATAAACATCTGTTAAACCATCTTTTACAACTCCGTCAATAACAGTTCCGTTACCCAAACGATAACCGGTACGTGCCTGGTCTAAATAATAAGGCGTAGCGCTCATGTTTTCCATACCGCCGGCAACCACTACTTCAGCATCGCCTAACATAATGTTTTGGGCTGCAATAACCACTGATTTTAACCCCGATGCACAAACTTTATTTACGGTTGTACATTGCGTTTCGTTTGGCAAACCAGCAAATTTGGCAGCTTGCCTGGCAGGTGCCTGGCCTAAATTTCCCTGCAATACACAGCCCATATAAGCTTGCTGAACTTCGCCTGGAGCTAATTTTATTTTATCTAAAGCACCTTTAATGGCGGCTGCACCTAATTTAGTGGCTGATACGCTTGATAATGCACCGTTAAATGATCCGATTGGGGTTCTTGCGGCTGCTACGATATATACTTCTTTCATTGTTTCTATTCTTTTAAAAATTAATTTTCGGCTGCCAAATTAGCTATTTGACCTGATTATCAAAACAAATTTAGACTAACAAGTTATAAGCAATTATCGGGCCGAAATAGTGAAGGATTGGCAGTTTTTGGTTACTTTAAAAAGTATCTTTTGTAAGCGTCAGATCGTTAATGATCTTTACTACAAATTCTAATTGCTCTTCTTTGGTAAGCTCGGTATTATCCAATACAATAGCATCATCAGCTTTTGTAAGCGGGTTTTCCTTACGATGGGTGTCATCGTGATCGCGCTCTAAAAGATTTCTTTTTACATCTTCTGCGCTAACGTGCATGCCTTTGCTGGTAAGTTCATCTACCCGTCGGGCAATACGCACATCCATATCGGCTGTCATAAATATCTTAAGCTCGGCATTTGGAAATACATTGGTGCCAATATCTCGGCCATCCATTACAATTCCTTTGCCTTTGCCCATTTTGCGTTGCAGCGCTACCATGTATGTCCTTACTGCTTTTACAGTGCTTACTTTACTTACTATTTCAGCCACTTCCAGGCTGCGTATTTGTCGCTCTACATTTACATCATTCAAATATGTGTCAGATGTTTTTGTGTGGGCATTAAACTGAAAGGTAATATGTACTTCGGGTAGAATGGCTATGATCTCTTCATCTAAAAAGACCTTGTCTTTAATCATCCCTTTTTGCAAGGCGTATAAGGTTACACAACGGTACATAGCACCCGAATCAATATAGGCATACCCTAAACGGGAGGCTAAAGCCCTTGCTACGGTGCTTTTTCCGCAGGAAGAATATCCGTCTATGGCAACTATAATTTTAGACATTTGCTTTTACAAAAGTTGCAATATGTTACGATATAAAAAAGTTTTTTGTTAAATAATTGCCCTCATTTATGAACCTAGTACATTTCATACTTATTGTATTTGCAAGGCAAGCCACCGTTATACAAACTCAGTTTACGGGAAGTTTTAAGTCCCACGCTTTTAAAGCCTTCTATATTTGAGCTGATAATCCAGGCAGATGAGCCTTTGTATTTATGTTTTAATGTATCCCCGATGGTTTTGTATAAAACTGTTATATCATCTTTATTCATGCGCTCTCCATAAGGCGGATTCATAATGATGGTATATTTTTTTTCTTCGCCGAAATTAGTTTCAAAAAAATCTGCTTTTTGAAAGGTTATCATTTCATTTACATTGGCAGAAACTGCATTTTCTTTAGCTTTTTTAAGTACATGAGGCGAGATATCAGTTCCTAATAAAACAGGCTTATTATTATTTATTTTACTAATAACGTTATCATAAATTTTATCGAATAATTCCTGATCGAAATCGGGCCAGTTCATAAAGCAATAACTTTCTCTGAAATAACCGGGTGGAATGTTGGCTGCAATAAGTGCAGCTTCTATTAAAATAGTGCCCGAGCCGCACATGGGGTCGTATAAAGGCAAGCGGCCATCCCAGCCACTTAATAAAATAAGTCCCGCTGCTAAAGATTCATTTAAAGGGGCTAAATTGGTATCGACACGGTAACCACGTTTGTATAAAGGAATGCCGGAACTATCCAGCATAATATTTACTTCATCATTAAAAATATAAATGTATAAACCAAAATCAGGATTCTCCCTGTCAACCGACGGACGTTTACCTGTTTTAGCCCTGAATTGGTCAACAATAGCATCTTTGCATTTTTGCGCTACATATTGGTTGTGATTAAAATACTCTGTATTTAAAGCTGCCGTAACAGCAAGCGTTTGATTTAGACTTAAAAATTTATCCCAACTAATGGTATCAATCAAATCGTAGAGTTGATGTTCGTTTTGTGCTTTACCACTTGTAAGAGGTTTTAATACGCGTATAGCAGTACGTAAGCATAAATTGGCCTTATACATAAAGCCCTCATCGCCATAAAAGCTAACCGCACGGTTATGCTGCTCTATGTTTTTTGCTCCTAATTTTAAAAGTTCTGTCGCCAATACTTCCTCTAAGCCTAAAGTGGTAGTAGCAATCATTTTAAAATCATTGGCGTCTTTTATTTTTTTCATTCTTTACGTTTATTTTGCCGCAGATTTTACCTGTGAATTATTTGTAAATGTAATTATCTCAATTTATGTATTTAGTTCTTCGGTAATGGTATCTATTAATTGAGGCATATCTACCTTACAAATATCAAATATGACTTCGTAATCAAGCTTTTCATAATGATGAGAAATAAAGTCCCTGAATTTTATGATTTTTTCCCATTCAATACCTGGATACTTTTTTAATAAAGCATCATTATGTTTTAGTAAACGTTTCAAATTTTCTCCAACTGCCTGAAGTCTTGCCACAATAGCATCTAGCAAGGTATTTCCATATTCACTATCTACAAAATCGCGGGGTTCTTTTATTTCCGAGAAACGCTTTTCACAAACGGTTAAGTGTTCTAATACGATTTCAAGCGTATATTTTTCCGTATCAGACATAAATTATATCCTTACTGATGTTCTTTAAAAACCGTTCAGAAACATGCGGGCCTTTTCGGGTTAAATCGACTTTTTTATGAAATTTTTTTTCTAAATAAACATAAAGTCCCATTAACAGGCTATAAGAAGGCGTTTTTGTACTAACCAAAATGTCTATATCACTATCTTCATTTTCTTCACCACGGGCATATGAACCGAATAAAGCAATTTCTTCTACACCAAATTGTTGTTGTAAGTAGTTTTTTTCAGCTTGTATAGATGCTATGATTGCTTGCTTATTCATGCAATGCAAATATAGAGATAAAATCAGTCTTCTGTTCCGATATGTATGAGTGCATCGCCCTGATTTACCACAGGGTGATTATTAACGCCTACAATATATCCGTCAAAAGGCGAAGTAATACGGGCTTCTACTTGCCCAAAAGGATTACAGATAGCGCCTAAAATCTCATCTTTATTTACATACGCTCCGTTTGACTTTGAAATATGAAATAAACCTGATTGCCTGGCTCTTACCCAGGCACTTTTTTTAAGTTTTACAAAAGGGTTTGGCGGCACTTCCTGGTCGATCATTTTATAATGATTTAATAAGCGCAAGCAACCGTTAATGCCTTCGTTGATCGATTGATAATCAAAACGCAGACTCTCTCCGCCTTCAAATACTAAAATGGGTTTATCTTTTTTAAAAGCCTCCTTGCGAAGCGTCCCGTCACGGTAGACACTATTGACAATTAAAGGGGGCGAAAACATTTTTGCAATGTCTAGGCTCGCTTTATCTTCGAAGGTGCAGCGCAATTGAGGATAGTTGTTAATCTTTGCACCACCTGTATGAAAGTCTATACCTACATCAATAAGCGGGATCACTTCTTTCATCAGGTCGTAGGCAATTCTTCCGCCCAAAGAACCATTCTTGGTTCCGGGAAAGCAGCGGTTAAGATCTCTGCCATCAGGCAAATCTCTTTTTTGGTACAAGAAAGAAACGGTATTCATTACCGGAACAGCAATCAAAGTTCCGCATAACAGGTTTTGAATTTCTTTACGGGTAATTATTTTACGCAGCACTTCTATACCGTTTATTTCGTCGCCGTGCATACCGGCACTAAGCAAGACCGTTGGCCCGGCCTGTTTTGAACGAAATACGTGAATAGGGATTTCTATTTTTGTTTTGGTGGGAAGTTCGTATGTATTTAAGGATACAATTTTATTTTCTCCCTGTTCAATTGTTTTCTGATGAATTTTTATAGCACTCACGTTCTATCCTTCGTTACCGTTAAATTCATTGCGCTCAACATATTCTATAATTTTTCCGGCAATGTCCAATCCGGTAGCATTTTCAATACCTTCCAGCCCTGGTGAAGAATTTACTTCCATCACCAAAGGGCCTCGTTCGCTTTGCAGCATATCAACGCCTGCAATGCCCAAGCCTAGTTTTTTTGCAGCTTTAATAGCAGTGGAGCGTTCTTCGGGAGAAAGGTTAATAACGGTAGCAGAACCTCCCTGGTGTAAGTTAGAACGAAACTCCCCTTCTTTGGCTTGTCGTTTCATAGCACCTACAACCTGTCCGTCTACCACAAAAGCCCTGATATCAGCGCCTTTAGCCTCTTTAATGAATTCCTGAACCAGCATGGCTGCATTTAATTTCATAAAAGCTTCTATAACCGATTTGGCTGCTTTATGATTTTCTGCCAGTATAACGCCAATGCCTTGTGTACCTTCTAAAAGCTTTATGATACAGGGAGTTCCTCCAACAGCTTCTATCATCTGATCGACATCCTTTGTCTTGTTAGCAAAAATTGTCTTTGGCATGCCCATACCTGCACGAGCCAGCAATTGCAGGCTGCGCAGCTTATCGCGGGAGCGGACAAGCGCCTGGGATTCAACCGCGGTAAATATTTTCATCATTTCAAACTGGCGCAGAACGGCAGCTCCGTAAAACGTAACCGAAGCCCCGATACGTGGAATAACGGCATTAACACCGGTAATTTCCTTGCCTGCGTAATATACATGAGGCCTTGATTTTTCAATGCCCAATACACATTTCATGTGATCAAGCTGAAGGACTTCGTGTCCGCGTTTTTCTGCAGCTTCTACCAAACGCTTGGTAGAGTATATATTTTTTCCGCGGGAAAGAATGGCGAGTTTCATATAGTTTGTGTGCTAATTTTATTGTTTTAAAGATACTATTATTTTGAAAGTAAAATTCCGCCGGTGTGAATTTTGGCTACATCGATAATAAATTTATTCTTAATCATTTTACGCCCTATCAACACCGGGTAGCGCATATTTCCCCGGTCGGTGAGGGATACGGCTGTTCTTATTTTTTTATGTCCGATAATTAATAACGTTTTGATAATATATCTTAATTCAGCTTCACCGGATGAACTCTTGATGTTTTTTTGAATATAATGTTCAAAATGGTGTTCGCGTTCGTCGTATTCGGGATGGGTGTCATCCAATAATTTAAAACATAGCATTTGTTTTCCGCTTATTTCTTTCACAGTAATGTCTTTGCAATGCAAAGCAGAGGTGTATGCCCCTGTATCAATTTTTGCTTCTACTTTAAAGATATTGAGTTCGGGAAAATCAACATATTCACGCCTCCCAATTAATTTTATTTTTTTATTTTTTTCTATCATGTTATAAATCGCACAATAGTTGAATGTAATCTTTTAGCTTGCTTTTATTAAGCTTTGTGAAGTTTTGATATTGCGCATTTAAATCGTAATGATATAATGAAAACAACACGTAACAATCAAGATATCCTTTCAATTGCATTTGTTTAGCAAAATCAAATTCTTTGCTGGTTGAATTAGCAATCATTTTTTCAAAAGCATATAGATCTGCATATAATTGCTTCGTAATAGTATTTGTTTTTGTAACAATACCTTTACCATCGCAATATGGCTTAATTTCATTAAGTGCATCAAGGTATACTTGCCAGTCTTTGTTGTTTAATTTTTGAGAAAGATTTTCACTACTGAGCTTTGGAAATATTTCTCTCTTTATCCAGTGCCTGTCGAAATTTTTATTAATTGCTTTAGCACTTTTTTCCAGTTTACTAAACATACCCACATCAGGATACACAAGAATTCCATCTATACAAGTTTTAAAAGCTTCCTCATAAGCCTGTGTATTATAATATGCATCCGTTAAATATTTCCATGCTTCCTGCTGATTAGGCTTTATTTTTGTGGCTTCTTTAAAATATTTGATGGCTCCGGTATATTGTTTATTGCCATAATAGGCATCTCCCAGATATAATCTTGCTTTAAAGTAAGTAGAATCAATAGCTACAGCTTTCTTGTAATGGTCTACCGCATCAGAGTAATTATTTTTTGCGAAGGCATTTTCTGCCAAAGCAAACTCGTTGTAAGCGCTATCCGATACATTTTCATCGGTCGCTTCATCAATGAAATTCATTCTTAAATAAATAGAACAAAACTCTGCGTTTTCTGCACAACGAGTACCTTCCCTGCAAGAGTTGACAAAGCTGTTAAAGGCTTTTTTAGACGGCTTGACTTCTTGCAACATACTCATTAACGCGGTTGCAAGCGAATCGCCTCCTTTCTTTTCTTTTCCATCTTTATCTTTTACGGTAACGGTCATATTACCTCCTAAAAGTTTGTCGTATTCTTTTTGCTGTAAATAAATGGCAAAACGGGTTTTTGCTAATTTATCCCAAGTACGGCCCGACCAAGGATATTCTTCCGTTATTTTTTGAAGGATCTCATCTGATTTAGCGTACTCTCCTTTTTCATAATACTCCTCAGCTTTATCTACTTTTTTTACTGTCTTATCCGGTAATTGTGCTGTTAACAAAAATGGAAGTAGTACAAGAGTTACAATTGTTTTTTTTATCATATAAGTTATTTATAAAATCGTTTTACGTCGATATCTAAGAACAATTCTTGGTTTAGAAACATAAAGCTACAAAAATGTTTGGCAAAATAAGGCGCCAGCATAACTGATTTAGTTCCAAATCCATTAAACACCCCAATGTTTGTATGATTGGGATGCATTCCGATCACAGGCCTCCTGTCGATAGTTGCGGGCCTTACACCGGCTTGTTGAGAAACTACTGTATAGGGAATAGATATAAGGCTTTCTATCTTTTCTATCAGCATTTTTCTAGCTTCGTTTGTAGGAATATCTGTAAAATCAGCCCAATTGTAGGTCGCACCTACTTTAAAATAATGTTTTTGGGGTAATGGAAGAATAAAAAAATCTTTATTGATAATAGATGTTATTTGTAAATCCTCGCAGTAAATAGTTAGCACTTCTCCTTTAGCGGGCTTAAATTTAATTTCTTTAAAGAAGGGATTTTTCGTCGCCAAATGGCCTTCGCAAAAAATAAGTTTATCACAAGGAATATTTTTGTACCGAATTTCGTTTTCGGATACAATAACATCTTCATAAGTAAATGTTTCGTTTAAGAGTGAATTTTGGTGTTCTAAATAATTGGCTGTTTGCACCAAAAAAAGAGGTACATCTAAAAAACCAGATTCAACAACAAAACCATAGTTGCTCTTTAGAAATGCGTACTCATTTTCTGCAGAATGAATTTTAGGATCTACAAATTCACTCAGTTCATTTACTGCTTTTTTCTTCCATAAAGTTTCTTCCTGTTCGCTGGCAAATACACGCGCTATTTTTGCAGGATGGATTAATCGGGTATTTAATAATTCTTCTGCTTTTTTAAAAAATTCGAACATGGCACACAGCGTTTTATCTGTCATCCAGCTTTGTGTTAAGCGTTTAAAGACAATGGGATTATAAATTCCTGCTGCTGCTTTGGAGCATTGGCTCAGTCCGGCATTGTCAATCACTAAAACTGTTTTGTTTTGAGACAACAACTCTAATGCTAAAATGCTCCCCGCAAGTCCTTGTCCGACTATGATAAAATCTACTTTTTTCAAAAAAAACCTTTAAACTTGTAAAAACAAATGTACTATGATTATTGATTTAAGAAGCGATACCGTAACAAAACCATCAGCAGCAATGTTAGAGGCCATGCTTAACGCACCGGTTGGCGATGATGTTTTTAACGAAGACCCTACTATCAATAAGCTGGAAGAAAAACTGGCAGCTATGTTCAACATGCAGGCAGGCTTGTTTTGCCCTAGTGGTACAATGACCAACCAGATTGCCATTAAAGTGCATACAAATCCCGGGGACGAAGTTATTTGTGATGTAAACTCACATATCTATGTGAATGAAGGTGGAGGAGTTGCCTTTAACAGTGGTGCGCAAGTACGTTTATTAAATGGCGACAGGGGCAGAATTACTTCTAAACAGGTAGAAGAAAATATTAACGGAGATTTTGACTGGCTCCCGCGCACATCTTTAGTCAGTTTAGAAAACACGATAAATAAAGCCGGAGGAAGTTTTTACACGGCAAAAGAAATAGAACCTATTGCACAGCTTTGCAAACAAAAGGATTTGCCTTTGCATTTAGATGGCGCACGCATTTTTAATGCACTTGTAGCCAGCAACGAAACCGCGCAACAGCACGGAAGTTTGTTTAATAGTATTTCAATTTGTTTGTCAAAAGGATTGGGTGCGCCTGTTGGCTCTGTGTTAGTAGGAGATAAAGCATTTATTAAACAAGCCCGCCGCATACGCAAAGTTTTTGGAGGAGGCATGCGCCAAGCGGGAATACTTGCTGCTGCAGGTTTGTATGCTATTGAAAACAATATCACACGCCTGAAAGAAGATCACAACAAAGCCGGGCAGCTTGAAAAAATGTTACGAGATGTACCCTTTGTAGAAAACATTTTGCCCGTAGACACTAACATTGTTATTTTTAATGTAGATGAAAAAGTTGGCGGCCAAAATTTTATACAGGCTCTTCAAAAGCATAACATAAAAACGGTTGCTTTTGGCAAAAACACCATACGCATGGTTACACATTTAGATTTTACAGATGATATGCTTACTGAAGTTGCTAAAGTTTTGAAAGCAATTTCCCTGTAAAAACAAAAGCTAATATCCTAGGTTAGGGCCTAACCAGCGCTCAGCCTTATCAAGTGCCATACCTTTGCGTTTTGCATAATCTTCTACCTGGTCTTTGGCAATTTTACCAATACCAAAATAATGCGATTGCGGATGAGCAAAATACAAGCCGCTAACGGCTGCTGTCGGAACCATAGCCATGCTTTCGGTTAAGATCATTCCTGTATTTTTTTCTACATCTAATAGTTTCCAGATGATGGGCTTTTCGGTATGATCCGGTTGCGCGGGGTAACCAGGTGCAGGGCGAATGCCGGCATATTCTTCTTTAATAAGGTCTTCGTTTTGTAAATTTTCATCTTTGGCATAACCCCATAATTCTTTACGCACTTTTTTATGCATCAATTCGGCAAAAGCTTCTGCAAGGCGATCTGCTAATGCTTTCAGCATAATCGCTGAATAATCATCATGCTCTTTTTCAAACTTAGCAACGTGTTCGTCAATACCAATACCTGTTGTTAAGGCAAATGAACCAATATAATCTGCTTTGCCTTTTGGCGAGATAAAATCTGAAAGCGCTACATTGTATTGTCCTGCCGGTTTTTTGGTCTGCTGGCGGATGGTATGAAACGTGGTTTTTAGTTTACTCCTGCTTTCGTCTTCATATACTTCAATATCATCTTCGCTTGCATTGGCAGGATATATGCCCACAACAGCCCTTGCTGTCAGCCATTTTTCATCGATGATCTTTTTGAGCATGTTTTGCGCATCGTTAAACAGCTTCGTTGCTTCCGCACCACGCGTTGGATCTTTTAATATTTTAGGATAAGAGCCTTTCATTTCCCAGGAAATAAAGAAAGGCGTCCAATCTATATATTCTACAATCTCGTTTAAAGGATAATTGTCAAACACTTTGTTGCCAATAAAAGACGGCTTTGTAATTTCAGTTACATTCCAATCGACAGGAAACTTATTAGCTCTGGCTTCTTCTATAGAAATGAACTTATTTTGTCCTTGTGCATTTTTATTTTGTTCACGTACGCGTGCATAATCTTTATTTACGCTTTCCATAAATTCAGCACGCAATTCATCCGAAATAAGGCTGCTGGCAACCGGCACCGATTTACTGGCATCGTTTACGTGCACCACAGGGCCTGAATAATTTTGAGCAATTTTTACGGCTGTATGCACTTTAGAAGTTGTTGCACCACCAATCAATAAAGGTGTTTTAAAGCCTAAGCGTTCCATTTCTTTAGCCACATGCACCATTTCATCCAGGGAAGGAGTAATTAATCCACTTAAGCCAATAACGTCTACATTATGTTTTTTGGCTTCTTCTAAAATTTTATCACAGGAAACCATTACACCCAAATCTACAATCTCGTAGTTATTACAGGCCAATACAACGCCTACAATATTTTTACCAATATCGTGCACATCACCTTTAACCGTTGCCATTAAGATCTTTCCTGCATTTTGCCTTCCATCACCTACAATGCCTGCTAATTTGTTAGCTTCTTTTTCTGCTTGCAAATACGGTTCTAAATACGCAACAGCTTTTTTCATCACACGGGCACTTTTTACAACCTGCGGTAAAAACATTTTTCCGCTGCCGAAAAGATCGCCTACTACATTCATTCCGTCCATTAAAGGCCCTTCAATTACATGCAAAGGACGGCCTAATTTTACGCGGGCTTCTTCCGTATCTGCATCAATGTGTTCAACCAGACCTTTAACTAAAGCATGACTCAGGCGTTCTTCAACTGTTCCTTTGCGCCATTCTTCATCTTTCTCGGTTTTTTGTGTTGATACTCCTTTTAAGGTCTCAGCGTGTTCAACCAATCGTTCGGTAGCATCATCTCTCCTATTCAATAAAACATCTTCAACAAGTTCTAACAATGTTTTATCAATATCATCGTATACCTGCAATTGGGCGGGATTTACAATACCCATATCCATGCCTTCTTTTACGGCATGATATAAAAATGCACCGTGAATAGCTTCCCGAACGTGGTCGTTTCCTCTGAAAGAAAAAGATACGTTGCTGACACCACCGCTAACTTTTGCGTGAGGCAAGTTTTCTTTGATCCATTTGGTAGCATTAAAAAAATCAAGCGCGTTCAAACGATGTTCTTCCATTCCGGTTGCAACAGGAAAGATGTTCGGATCAAAAATAATATCCTGGGGAGGAAAATCTACTTTATCAACCAAAACATCATAAGCGCGTTTACAAATATCAATTCTTCGTTGATAGGTATCAGCTTGTCCCACTTCATCAAAAGCCATTACAATAACAGCTGCGCCATATTGTTTTATTTTATGTGCCTGCTCAATAAATTTAGCTTCGCCTTCTTTTAAGGAAATAGAATTTACAATGGCTTTTCCCTGTACACATTTCAAGCCGGCTTCAATAACAGTCCACTTGGAAGAGTCGATCATGATAGGCACTTTGCTGATGTCCGGCTCAGAAGCAATCAGGTTTAAGAATTTAGTCATGGCAGCTTCACTGTCCAACATACCTTCATCCATGTTTACGTCAATCACCTGCGCGCCGCCATCTACCTGGTCTTTAGCGATGGACAAAGCTTCTTCGTAATTTTCTTCTTTAATTAATCGCAAGAATTTTTTAGAGCCGGTAACGTTTGTGCGCTCACCTACATTTAAAAAATTACTTTCAGGGCGAAGTGTTAGCGGTTCTAAACCGCTTAGATGCATCAAGGTATCAGGTTCAGGCTTTTTGCGGGGTTGCGAAGTTTTGGCTAACTCGGCGATACGCTGAATATGCGCAGGTGTTGTCCCGCAGCAGCCTCCTACAATATTTAAAAAACCTGCCTGTAAAAAATCTTCTATCTGGTGTCCCATCTCATGGGCATCCTGATCGTACTCGCCAAACTGGTTAGGCAAGCCAGCATTGGGATAAGCACTTACGTAAAATGGTGCTTTGGTAGCAAGCTCTTCTAAATAAGGGCGCATATCTTTTGCACCAAGCGCGCAATTTAAACCAACACTTAATAAATCAACATGCGAAACCGAATTTAAAAATGCTTCGGTAGTTTGCCCTGATAATGTACGACCACTGGCATCGGTTATGGTTCCTGAAACCATTACAGGGACTTTCTTATTTATCTTTTCTGCATAATTCTGAATAGCAAACAAAGCTGCTTTTGCATTAAGTGTATCAAAAATGGTTTCAATCAATAACACATCTGCGCCACCATCAAGCAACCCACGCACTTGTTCGGTATAAGCTTCAACCAATTCATCAAAGGTTACGGCACGAAACCCGGGATCGTTTACATTGGGAGATAATGATAATGTGCGGTTTGTCGGCCCAATCGCGCCTGCAACAAAAGCAACATCTCTGCCTTTGCCTTCAGGAGAAGCCAGAAATTCTTTAATGGCTTCTTTGGCAATTTTAGCTGATTCATAGTTTAATTCATAAACCAGGTCCTGCATATCATAATCTGCCATAGCGATGGTAGTTCCGCTAAAGGTGTTGGTCTCAATAATATCGGCACCTGCTTTTAAATATTCTTTATGAATGGTTTTAATGATCTCGGGCTGCGTGATAGAAAGCAAATCGTTATTACCTTTTACATCTTTATGAAAATCGGCAAAACGCTTGCCGCGGTAATCTTTTTCTTCCAGCTTATATTGCTGGATCATGGTACCCATAGCACCGTCGATAACTAAAATTCTTTTTTCTAATTCTTTCCTGATGTCTGTCATAACTCAATTCAATTGTCCGTAATAAATTTTTGTGTCGTATGTTAAGCGAACGGTTCCATTATGCTGGTACCTCATAAATATCTTTTTCAGGCAGCTGATCATAAAATCATAATCAACGTGCCCTTCATTCGGCATGTAAGAAGAAGATAGTACACGACCTTTCAGCCCTGCAAAATCTACATCCTGAAAGTTAGGAAAGCTATTTTCCTTAAACCCTTTCGGGGCAAAAAAGGCGTCGAATATTTTTTTATCCTGCACATTTTTATGATCGATCTCTTTATAATCGGTGCTGAACATTTGTAAAAAGTCTTCATACACCTTTAAAAAATCGCTTGTATTAGTTTGGCGGTCGTTCCACATTAAAACAACGTATCCGTTTGGTTTTAGGATTCGTTTAAACTCGACTTTGGGTTTTTCCCGATCAAACCAATGAAAGGCCTGGCCCGCTATAATTGTATGTACGGAAGCATCAGGTAAACTTGTGTTCTCAGCAGTAGCGTTTATGCTCTTAAAAGCGGGATAAGAACTCAGTATGTTTTCTGCCGCTTCGCGCATTTCTTTATTAGGTTCTATGCCATAAACTGTGTGGTTTCTTTTTAAAAGCGGAATGGCGGAAATGCCTGTTCCTGATCCGATATCAGCAATAATATCGTTATCGTGAATAATATTTTCCGTAGCTAAAAAATCAAATACTTCTTCCGGGTAGTGCGGACGATATTTGACGTAATTGTCAACCCGATCGGAAAATCTATTTAGCGCGTTGTTGCTCATCTGCATTCAAAAAAAAAATCCCTTCCAAACATTGTCAGAAGAGATTTATGAATTTGATTTTTTATCATTTTATCTAAACTGACTTATCTTTTCTGCTTTTTGCAGAACGAGTTGGCACCGGTTTTCCAAGGATGTTATCCCTTTTAGTTGGTTGCCAAGGCTTCACAGGGCGTATCCCTCAGCCTTTCTTGATAAGTTTGAAAAAGAACTGCCGCAAAGATAATAAATTAATATTTGACTACTTTTAGGCTTTAATTAACAATATGAAGTTTTTTATACAGACAATTTCAAAACCCTGGTTTATAGCTGTTTTGTTTTTGGCGCTTGTGATTTTTGCTACACTTCAGTCTGTTTTGCTTACACAGGCACACCCAAAACCCGGCGAGTGGCCTTATACGATGTATAATAACTATGTTATTTTCAGGCAGTCTTTTTTTCATTTAATACATGGACAGGATCTTTATGTGGCATACCCGGATGAATGCTGGGATTTATATAAATACAGTCCTGCTTTTGCTTTAGGTTTTGGCATTTTGGCTTACTTGCCTGATGCGTTGGGGCTTTTTTTATGGAATTTTTTGAATGCGGCTGTATTGTTTATTGCTATTTATAAGTTGCCCAAAATTGATATAAAGTATAAAAGCTTTATGCTGTTTGTTACGGGTTTGGAATTGATGACGAGCATGCAAAATTCGCAGAGCAACGGCTTAATGGCCGGCTTGCTTATTCTTGCTTTTTGTATGCTGGAAAAAGAAAGATTCTTGTTGGCTACTCTTTTTGTTTCGCTGACTGTTTTTATTAAAATCTTCGGGATCATTGCCTGCATTTTGTTTGTTTTTTATTCGAAGAAGCTGCGCCTTGCCTTGTATATGCTTGGCTGGTGCTTATTACTGCTGCTTATTCCTGGGTTGTTTACGGGTTTTGATCAGTTGATCTTTCTTTATAAAAGCTGGTTAAATATGCTGGCTAACGATCATTCGGCTTCGGTAGGGTATTCGGTTTTGGGATGGCTGCAAACCTGGTTTAAGGTAGAACCGAATAAGATCTTCGTATTGCTTATCGGGTTTGTTTTGCTGCTGCTTCCGTTGCTGAAAATAAAACAATACGTTGTTTATCCGTTCAGGCTGGGCATGCTTGCCTCCATACTGATCTGGATCGTTATATTTAATCATAAGGCTGAATCGCCAACGTTTGTGATAGCTGTAACGGGCGTGGCTATCTGGTTCTTTATGCAGGCTCCTTCTAAAATAAATATTGCTTTATTTATACTGGTGATCGTTTTTACCTGTTTAGCTCCAACAGACCTGTTCCCCCGGTTTATTCGTAAAAATATATTCGAGGTATATGTGGTTAAGGCCGTGCCTTGTATTTTGGTGTGGGTAAAAGTTATGTATGAGATTTTGTTTGATAAAGTTTCTGAAAGCCCGAGAGGCCTTAAAAAGTAATTTTTTATATTAGAATATTGTAGCCTTTTTATCTTCATTTAGCTCAATGTTTTAGTTTTGAAATGGTTTCGCTGCGTGCTTCGCAATGCTTTGCTTGCCCAAAGAAACGAAGCAAAGAAAGTGCACCACGAACGCCAACTCTCGCTACGATCTCGCACAAGGCTTCCCTGCTCGGGCCATCTTCGCTCCAGTTCGCTCCGTTCGTGGACGCCTGCCCCGGAATTACGTGACTGCAATACTTAAAGATCCTCCTTTATTCTAATACAATGCTAATGGTAAATAAAACCTTTTTGCATTTTTTGTTTCTCTATGAAATACCACAGGTTTTTATATTTTTACAAACTGAATTTATGCATAAACTTTTAGTTATATCTTTTTTACTGGCCTGCTTTGCAAGTGTTTTTGCGCAAACGTTAATTAATAAGAATTTAGTGCCAAACGGCAGCTTTGAAAATTATCGTAAAAAGACCGGCAATGTTAAGGATGCTTTGCCCTGGGTGGGCACTTCGGTTGATTATTACCAAAAGCCTCTTAGCAATGATACGGGGCGTTGCAAGGGCGCGCATAGCGGCGATTGTTACATTGGGTTGCGTTACCAGAAACGCTATAAAGAGTTTGCAGAGGTGAAGCTTTCTGAAACGTTAAGGCATGGCAATAATTATGAATTTGAGTGTTATATCAGGATGGCCTTTTGGAGCAATGCTGAGCTTAAATCGTTCGGGGCGTTCTTTTCTAAAGCGGGTATGAAAGCGGTTCATTATCCTGAAAAGGAGTTCATACTGGATACGGTGGCTAAAAAAGGGGTGCTGCACGGCGGTTTTTGCTGGTTCAGGTTTAAAGGTATTTACCGTGCATCGGGTGGTGAGAAGTATTTAACGCTTGGTAATTTCTCGCCGAACATACGGGCTGATATGGCGAAGATGAATTTGCTGAAACCGGGCTTTAAGGAGGCGTATTATTTTATTGATGATGTATCGCTTAAGTGGATAAAGCCTAAGGAGGATGAAGTTAAGACGGTTTATGTGGATAGTGTTGGATATGAAAAGGATTCTGTGCTGCAGGTGAAACAGGATGTGCACACGGGCGAGAAGATAACGCTTAAGGTTGCGTTTGACCAGGGGAAATCTTATCTCCTGCCTGAATCATTTAATGAGCTGAATAAGCTTTCTCAGTATCTTTTCAGGCATCCTAATTTTGTGATCAAGATCAACGGGCATTCTGATAATTCGGGCTCAAAAAGTAAGAATCAAAAGTTATCTGAGCAACGCGCGCGCGCTGTGTTTGAATACCTGATCACCCATGGGGTGCAGAATAAAATGTATTATGAGGGTTATGGAAGCTCGCAGCCTGTTGCCGATAATGCCACTGATGAGGGCAAGGCAAGGAACCGGCGCGTGGAGTTTGAGATTGTATCACAATAAAACAAATTAAAATACAGTAATATGAAAACAAAAAAAACAATCTTTCTTGCTATTGCAACACTTGTTTGCTCGTTTAGTTTAAAAGCACAGGAAAAAGCAGCTGAACCGGACAAGAAGTTCTATTACAGGGATACTACTTTTGAGTTTAACGGAAACCGATATGAGGTTAGCCGTATTGTTTCTACTGAGGAGTATTTTAAATGTGCGGTTTCGATAACAAACATAAGCGATAATTTTATTGTGATCAATCCTTCGGATATTTTTGGCAATGCAAGCGGCAGTGATGCGAGGACTACGTCTACCGTGAAGCGGGTTGCGGTTATTGCGCCAAAGTTTTCGAGAAAGTTTACGATAAAGCTGGAGGGTAAGGATTTTAGAGTGAATGCGGTGGATATTGATATTACCAAGCTGCAGCTTACGGGCAAAATGCTGGCTGAATACCAGCTACCGGATATAGATATTACCAAAGAAAACATGCGACAAACAGGCCAGGTGAAATGGATCATGAAAGATAAAAAGGAAGATAAAGCAGGTTACAGGATAGTGGCTGAAGTTGAATATAAGGGTGATAAGTTTTTGGGCTTGTTTTACAACAATATTGTTTTGAAGACGAATGATGGTTCTAAGTACCTGAATACGGGCAAGAAGAATGAGGATTTTTATTATGAAATGGGAAAGCCGTTTGAGAAAAATATCTTATTCTTCCCGATAGATCCTAAAAAGGTAAATGATAAGAATGCTCCTACTTTGTCTTTCCCGGGGGTGTTTAAGGAGTATAGTTTATCTCCGGTAAAGGGCCCTAAATTCAGGGTTAAGAAAGGCACTTTGGATGATTTTAAGGGTCTTAATAAGAAGGGTGACGTGGATGATGATGCTACGGATGATAAGTAGTTTTTACAGTTAGCAGTGGCAGTGAGCAGTTGGCAATGTGTTGTAAGTACAGTTAATTTTCTGAGAGTTTTTGTTTTTGGTACAGGTTGTAATATTCGCCTTGTTGTGAGAGAAGCTCGTTATGTGTTCCGCGTTCGATAATTTGCCCGCCGCTTAGTACAATAATCTCGTCGGCATTTTGTATGGATGATACTCTGTGGGAGATGATGATGCCTGTTTTTTGGCGTGTTACTTTTTTAAGGTTGCTTAGTATTTGTTGTTCGGTATCGCTGTCTACGGCGCTGAGGCAATCATCAAAGATAAAGATGGATGGGTCTTTGATGATGGCGCGTGCTATGGAGATGCGTTGTTTTTGTCCGCCCGAAAGGGTGATGCCCCTCTCGCCTACTATGGTTTCGAATTTATCGGAAAAGCCTGCGATGTTATCGTATACAACTGCTTGTTTAGCGGCGTTGAAAACGGCATCGTCGGTATAGTTGTCGGAGAAGGCGATGTTATTGCGGATGGTATCGGAGAATAGGAATACATCCTGCTGCACGTAGCCTGTTTTGGCTCTGAGCTGGTTAAGGTTTATGGTTTTAATGTCGGTTTCGTTGATGAGGATGCTGCCTGTGTTTATATCCATAAAGCGCATGAGGAGTTGTGCGATGGTTGATTTTCCGCTACCGCTTTTGCCTATGATGCCTATGGTCTTTCCTTTATCTATAGTGAATGAAACGTTTTTGAGGGCTTCAATACCAGTATCGGGATAGGTGTAGGAAACGTTATTAAATTCTATTTTATCATGCAGTTTAAATTCTTTTTCGGTTGGGTTGATGATATCGGGTTTTGTTTGCAGGAACTGGTTGATGCGTTTTTGTGACGCGGCTGCGCGCTGCACGAGTGATAGTACCCAGCCTAGCATGGCGAAGGGGAATGTGAGCTTGCCTACGTAGAATACGAATTGGGGGAAGTTACCTACTGAGGTTATTTGCCCGGCTGCGAACATTCTGCCTCCGAAATAGATGATGGAGAGCATGCTTAGGCCAACCATAAAGGCTAAGAAGGGTTGGAAATAGGCTTCTGTTTTGGCGAGGGCGAGGTTTTTTTGTTTGTATTCTTCGGCTTTGGCGGTAAATGTGTCGTAGAAATGGGTGTTGCGGTTATAGGCTTTTACTACACGTATGCCTGAAAATGTTTCCTGGGCTATGCTGGTTATGTTTGAGAGAGCTTCTTGTACCTGGGTGCTGCGTTTGCCTATGGCGTTGCTTACTTTAAAGATGAGCACGGATAGTATGGGCAGCGGGGCAAGCACCATGAGGGTTAGCTTTGGGCTTTCGTGCCACATGAAGGCTACTACGGTGGTGATGGTTACGATGGTGTCTATAATGTACATAACAGCGGGGCCAACGTACATGCGCACGCGGCCTACGTCTTCGCTTATGCGGTTCATGAGGTCGCCGGTGCTGTTGCGTTTATAGAAGTTAAGGTCTAATTGCTGGTAGTGGTTGTAGATCTCGTTCTTTAGATCGAACTCTATAAGGCGTGACACGACGATGATGGTTTGGCGCTTAAGGAACATGAAGAGGCCACTTAGCAGGGTGAGGCCGAGGAGCTGCAGGGCATAGATGAGGTAGGTATTTTTTTCTTGCATGTTTTGCGCCAGTGTTTTTTGGGCAAAGGAGTCGGTTGCGTTTTTTATAACTACGCCCTGGCTAACGAGCAGTACGTTTGACAGGAGTATAAATACGACGCCCAGGAGGAGGCGGTAGCGATATTTATAGAAGTATTTGTTTAGATAGGCTAGTGATCTCATGTGAAAAGCGCTGCAATTTACAATTTTACTTGCATACTGCGGGTGGTAATAGTTTTTAGGCTTTTGCAGGAGTTGCAGCGCTGATTGTTGAAGTTGAAGTGTCGAGTGCCGAGGTTACAGTCGCGAGTGCCGAAGTTACAGCGACGAGTGCTGAACCTGCAGTTACGATTGCCGAAGTTACAGTTGCAAGTGCCGAGTTTGCAGCACCGAGTGCTGAAACTACAGTCGTGAGTGCCGAATTTGCAGTGATAAGTGCCGAAATGAAAGTCGCGATTGCCGGAGTTACAGTGACGATTGCCGGAGTTGCAGCACCGGGTGCCGAGGTTATAGTAGCAAGTGCCGGTTTTTTAGCTTACTTTTTTTTCTTTTTGGAAATGATCTTAACAAATTTAATGGCTATTGCTTTGTGGTATATATCGGATGTGGCTCCTTCCAGCTGTCGGATGTATTTTTTTACTTTTTTGGTTAGATCTACCATGCCTGTATCATCGGCATAAAAAGAAATATTGCGCTGGTTGCGTGCAAGGGCCAATGCGTTTATGGAGTTTATGGCTGCATTGTTTAATGTGCTTAGGCTGGTATAGGTTGTTTGCAGGGCGGCTACTTTAATGTTGGTTTCGTTGGGGTTATAGGTTGATATGGTTTGTATGAGCTGCACAAGTTTGTAGAAGTTGGCGAGCATGTTATCGTAGCTGCGGTGTGATGTTGATATGCTGCTACCTATTGGGGTTATGGTTGGGTTTGGCACGGATACGGGTGTGCCTATGCTGCGGCCGGTTGCGGGCGGAGGGTTTATTGTGTTGGTTGCCGGGTTTGATGTGCCGCCGCTTGTGGGTGTGCCTGTGGCCGGGCTTGTTTTTTTTGTTTTTGCTGAATGGCCTTTGATGGTGTGTATGATGGATTCTACATCTTTTATGGTTTGTGCGGGCAGGCTTAGTGTTTTGATGTTATCGAGTATTTGGGCGCAGAGCTGTGGGAGGGCTTTAAATTGTATTTCGCGGTTGTTGGTGTTGTTTTTCCAGGTGATCTCTTTGGCGACGTAGTCGTTGAAGGTTGTTGTGCAGTTTGCCTGGAGGCTTAGCAGGCCTGCGCTGGTTATTTGTGCGTTGCTGGGGTTGTAGTCAGGGCCTATTTGTGTAATTAGGTCTAATAATTTTTGCAGGTTGGCCAGGTTGCGTGCGTGCCCTATTTCTGATGTTGATGCCATTTTTTTATTTTTTTAAGTGGTTATTTTTTGTTTTTATTTGACAAAGCTATGGCGGGAAATGGCTGTTGTCAAGCGGAAACAGGGAGAAATGTATGAAGTGAGTATTTTTTTTACTGGGAGGTTATTTTTGATTCGTGAACGGGTGTTTTTACGACGAAGTATTTGTTTTGTTTTTTGAAATGGGTTTTATGTTTTATGAAGTTTGATTTTTTTTAGACGAAGTTGTTTTATGTTCTTTTTTCTTGATAAAAAGAACGAAAAAATCAAGAACGTCCGATGGCAATTCGCACAGGCCATCCGGGCGCCGCGGACGTTCGGGCTAGCGCGCTGCTTCGAATCATCTTTTTGTTTTTATTTGGATGGTTGATGCGCTGAGGGTGTTGGGTGAATGTGTTTCTTAAAGTAATTGTATTTTCTTTTTCCTTGACGAAAAAGAAACAAAAAGTCAAGGCAAAACGATCGCTGCCCGCCTCTCCAATTTCTTAACGGCCTTTCGGTTACATCCCGAAAGACCTAAAATTGGTTCACCGCCACACGGCATCGCGTTTTGCCTATCCCGCCCGCTGCTTCGGGTTATCTTTTTGTCTTATTTGGAAGGTTGATGCGCTGAGGGTGTTAGGTTTTAACGACCTCACCCCTAGCCCCTTTGATACTACTTTTTAGTTTTTTTATTTCGGTAGTATCGAATGCTGCGCATTTCCTACAGGAGAATGGAGGTTGGAGTGGGTATGGATTGTTATTTAATGAGCACCATTTTGTTGGCTTTACATTTTTACAAATAGTTGTTCTATTGAAATGTTTAATGCGTGTGCAATTTTTATATAACTCATAACGCCGCTGTTTATCTGTCCGTATTCGATACGGCATATTTGTTTTTCGGTTGTTTCAATTTCGTAGGCAAGCTGCCTGCGTGATATCTTTTGGCGTTCACGCTGTTTCCGAATGTTCATTCCTATGGTTTTAAGTTCGACAAGTTCTTTTTGTATCATAAAAATTTAAAGCAGGGAGCATTTCATGTCTTATATGACACGAAGTAAGTTTTATTTTTTTATTGGTTTGTAAAAAATAAATTAAACTATCATGAAAAAAATTATTTACACAGCAACAGCCTTTTTATTAGGTTTAGGTTTACAGGCGCAGATTAAGGTGTGGTCTAGCCCATCGGGATATGTAGCTATTGGCAATACAAGTACAACGCCTTCTTCTAATCTTGATGTGGTGGCCGGCGATATGAATATTCATAATCTTACTAACGGATACCGTATAAACGGGAATATGGTATTATGGCAAAACAATCAGAGTTCGTGCTTATTTGTGGGCAACGGGGCCGGAGCTGCTAATACGACCGGAGTAACCAATACCGGAATGGGGTATGAAGCTTTAAATAAAACTACAACAGGAAGTAGTAATACCGGTATAGGGTATGAAGCGTTACTTAATAATACTTCAGGTGCATACAATACCGTTTTGGGTTATGAAGCGGGGAATGCAAATTCTACCGGCAACAGTAATACTTATATAGGATTTAACGCCGGTTTGGCTAATACTACGGGTTATGGCAGCACTGCTATTGGTTGTACAGCAGGTGCAAGTACCAGCAATGGAAACTGGAATACTTTTGTGGGATATGGGGCAGATGCGGGTTCGAGTTCTTATACAAATAGTTCGGCTTTTGGAACTGGGGCTATTGCAAGTGGCAGCAATTATGTAGCTATAGGAAATACTTCTGTAATGACTATAAAAGGCCAGGTGAATTTTGGTACATATTCTGACGGGAGATTTAAAACCAATATTAAAGAAAATGTAAAAGGCCTTGAGTTTATTAAAAAATTAAGGCCTGTTACTTATAATGTAAATACAAAAGCATTGGATGATTTTTTGATTCAGAACATGTCTGACGAGGCAAAAAAATTGCATAAAGCATCTATGGATTTTACCGCTTCTTCTGCTATGATTCATTCAGGATTTATTGCTCAAGAAGTTGAACAGGCAGCTAAGAAAGCAGGTTATGACAATTCTATTGTTAACTTGCCTGCCAATGATAAAGATCTGTATTCTCTTTCTTATGCAGAACTAGTTGTTCCGCTGGTAAAAGCTGTACAAGAATTATCAGGCACGGTTGACAGCCTTAAACAGGTTATTGCTAATGCACAAGTGGGAAATGGCAATAAAACATTGGATGCAAGTATACAAGGTGTATCTAATGTTATATCCGGTTCAAGTGCTTTGCTTTATCAAAACAATCCGAATCCTTTTAGCCAGACAACAACTGTAAAGTGCTTTATCCCCAAAAACAGCCAAAGTGCAAGCCTTTTGGTATTTGATATGAACGGTTCTTTAAAGAAAACTATTTCTATTGGTTCTAAAGGAGAAGTAAATACTATTATAAACGGCAGAGAATTAGTATCGGGCATGTATTACTATACTTTGCTTATAGACGGGCAGGAAATTGATACTAAAAAGATGATACTTACTGAATAAAATTGAACGCTATGAAAAAATTATACATTATCGGTGTGCTTGTTATTTTAATCAATGTACAAAAATTAAAAGCACAATTGCCTTTAAATAATCCGAATTTTAGTACAATTACTTTTGATGATTTTAACAGCTGGGGCACAAGTTCTTCTAACTGGTGTACAGAGTATGGGTGTTACAGTTCTACCAATAGCGGATTAGAATATAATGACCCTACTGTAGGTAATAATATACTATTTCAAAGCAGCGGGAGTACTACTTATGTGACATTAAAAGCTGAACATTTGACTACACCTGTTGTTTATAATGGAAAGTCATATAATTATAAAGGGGCTGTTTTATTTTCTGCTATCGGAACATTTAAATATGGTTATTTTGAAATAAAAGCTCGTTTGCCTCAATTTGTAAACGGATCATGGCCTGCTTTTTGGCTTCAAAGTTCGGATTGTAGTTCGAATTATTATAATGAAATAGATATAATGGAAAATGGAGGATATACATCAGGTATGGGCCATTTAGTGGCCTTTAATATGTGGAGAGAAGATCCATCGGTACCTTGTGATACTACTCTTCAATCTCCATTTTCGGGTACAGGTTTGACTAATAGTGGAGTGCCTGAAAGTGCTGATCTTACAGACTGGCACAGGTATGGTGTTTTTTGGGAGCCAAATAAAGTGACTTATTTTTTTGACGACGCTATTATAGCACAAGTTACGGATGCCAGCTACATTCCTCAACATCCCATGTATACTATAATCAATCATGCTATTGACAACTGGGTAAATCCGGGTGGTTTTTTTCCTAATCCGAGTCCGCTTCCTGCTTATTTTGATATTGATTATTATAAGTTAAGCCAGTTAAATACAGATTGTAGTGTTAATTATGCCGTTTGCAGTTTTAATAATTCGACATTTGATTATAGGGTAAAAAAATCAATAAGCATTGCCGGGGGAAGCTGTAGCAGCACCATAAATTTAACAGATAATGCTTCATTTTTTGCTACGGATTATATTTTATTAGATGTTGGAACAACTATTAATGCTAACAGTAGTGGGGCTTTTACGGCATATACCACAAATTGCCCGCAATAATAATTTTACGGCAATATTAAAAATTACTTTAGTTTTGCCGGATAAATTATGGTTTTAAGCCCTTATGAAAAAAATTACCTGTATACTAATTATTGTTTTATTTAATTATGAATTAAAAAGCCAAATTATTTCTACAATTGCTGGAAATGGATATTATCCGTATGGTTATAGTGGCGACGGAGGTTTAGCCATTAACGCTGAGTTTTGGTATCCTATGAGCGTTGCAGTTGATTTAACAGGTAATGTATACATTGCAGATTCATACAATAACCGAATTAGAAAAATAAACACCAGTGGGATTATAACAACTTTTGCAGGAGATTCGATTCAAGGTTATTCAGGTGATGGCGGATTGTCAAACCATGCAAGTTTAAATCATCCTTACGGAGTATCAACTGATGCAGCAGGAAATGTTTATATAGTGGATGAATATAATCAATGTATTCGTAAGGTAAATACCGGTGGTATTATAGCCACAATAGCAGGGAATGGGACGTATGGATTTTCCGGTGATGGGGCAGCTGCAACAAATGCAGAATTAGGAGTTCCTTATAATGTAACAACAGATGCTTTGGGAAATTTATACATTGTTGATAGTTATAATCATCGAATTAGAAAGGTAAGCACATCGGGTATCATTTCAACATTTGCCGGTAATGGGGTACAAGGTTATACGGGAGATGGTGGCTATGCAACAAATGCAGAGTTAAATTACCCTGAAGGTGTGGCTGTAGATTTTAAGGGTAATGTATATATTGCTGATTCTGATAATCAGCGTATCCGAAAAGTAAGTGCAAATGGCATCATAACTACTTTTGCAGGAATTGGAACAAGAGGGATGTCTGGTGATGGTGGGGTTGCCACTAATGCTCAGCTGGGATCTCCATCCGGAATTACTACTGATACAGTTGGAAACCTTTATATATCAGATGCTTTCAATAATAATATTCGTAAAGTGGATGCAAATGGAATTATTTCTACAATCGCCGGAAATGGCACACAGGGGTATTCCGGGGACGGAGGGCTTGCAATAAATGCAGCACTATATTCGCCTACGGGTGTGGCAGTAGATTACGTTGGAAATATTTTTATCGCAGATCTAGGAAACAACCGAATTCGTAAAATAAGCGTTAACACTACAACTATAACTGAACGTATTCCAGATAGAAATGAGCAATTAATTGTTTATCCAAATCCTTCAAAGAGTATAATAAAAATTGAATTGATAGATAATAATAAAATAATAGAAGCTAGCCTGTTGGATTTATTTGGAAAAGAAATTTTAAAAACATCAATTGAATATATTGATTTAGAAAATTTGCCAGAAGGGGTGTATTTTTTAATGGTTAAAACAGGGAAAAGTATTTTAACTAAGAAAATCATTGTTCAACATTAGTAATTTTATTAAATTCCCGTAGTTTTGCTGATATAAATTATGGTTTTTAGCAGTATAATATTTCTTTTATATTTTTTTCCGTTATTTTTCCTGGCTTATTATGTATGTCCTAACCGTTTTAAGAACTATTTAATACTTATTGCCAGTATTGCTTTTTACAGCTGGGGAGCGCCTAAGTTTATTTTTGTGATACTAGGTACTACCCTACTGGATTTCTTTTTGGTTAAGGTTATGGATAACAGCACTAACGAAACCAAAAGAAAGATCCTGATGGTTATATCGGTTTGCATGAATGTTGGTTTGCTCTTTTATTTTAAATATTGCAATTTTTTTATAGATAATATTAATGCTGCTTTGTCATTAGCACATATAAAGCCTATAGAATTGTTAAATGTGGTTCTTCCTATAGGTATATCGTTTTATACTTTTGAGAGCTTAACGTATGTGGTGGATGTTTACCGTAAAGAGCATAAGCCACTCACTAATTTTTTGAATTATCAATTGTATATTATATTGTTTCCAAAATTAATTGCGGGGCCTATTATTCGGTATCAGCAAATAGCTCACCAGATAACTAACCGGTTTGAAACATTTACTTACAGCTTCGCTTTAAAAGGATTTCACCGGTTTATTATTGGCCTATCTAAAAAGGTAATGATTGCTAATACGCTTGGGGCTTATGCTGATTTGGTTTATAATTCGGATGTGAATAGTTTAAGCTGTGGAGTCGCCTGGCTAGGGGCGATATCTTATACGATGCAGATCTATTTTGATTTTTCAGGCTACTCTGACATGGCAATAGGCTTAGGGCAAATGATGGGCTTCCAATTTCCTGAAAACTTTAACAATCCGTATACCTCTCATAGTATAACTGAGTTCTGGAGACGCTGGCATATTACTTTAGGTACCTGGATGCGTAATTATTTATATATACCACTTGGTGGAAACCGGGTAAATAGCAGGCTGCGCTTATATTTTAATTTGTGGATCGTATTTGTGCTTTCAGGTTTTTGGCATGGGGCAGCATGGACCTTTATTGCCTGGGGTATATACCATGGTACGTTCTTAATCTTAGAACGCACAGGTTATGGTAAGTTTTTACAAGCTATCGGCAAATGGCCTTCGTTGCTTATAACTTTTGTTATTGTAAATTTTGGCTGGGTATTTTTTAGAGAGGATACTATTGACAAAGCATTTAGCTTTATTAAAGCTATGTTTAGTTTTAACAGGCCGCAGACTTTAATTGATTTTAATCATGCCCAATTGTATACTTTTTTGGTAATAGCTCTTTTGTTTTCTTTTTTTGTTGCTTTTAAACCATTGGAAAGAATACAGCAGCGCATTTATTTTGATGCCGTTTCAACCAGGGAAAACCTGACTTATACGTTCATTTCACTTATTTTACTGACGCTATGTATTGCGTTAATAACAGCATCAAACTTTAACCCTTTTATTTATTTCAGGTTTTAATATGAAGGTTAAAAGCAACACAGTGAGCTTTATTTTAATTCTAATAGTTATAGCTATTATATCTTTGCCTGCTATACAAAAACACTATCATTTTTTTAAAGAAGGTAATCTTGAGGGTGATGTAGTTTTGGCCGAAAACATTACATTAAACAAGGAAGATTGGTTTAGCGGAAATTATGCCCAAACAAAAGAAAAATATCTGAATGACAATTTAGGGTTTCATGTTTTTTTTGTTCGCTTGAATAATCAATTATTTTATTCGTTATTTAAAAAAGCCAATGCAAAAGATGTTGTTGCAGGCAAAGATGGTTTTTTGTATGAAATGAAATACCTGGTTACACATGCCGGGTTAGATTATATTGGAGATAAAGCGCTTAAAAGCAGGTTTATTAAACTCAAGTTTATACAGGATACTTTAGAAAAAAAGGGCATTCATTTTGCCTTATTATTTGCACCCGGAAAAGCTACTTTTTATCCGGAGTATATTCCCGCTCCCTACGATGTATCTTCTTTAAAGACAAATTACCTGAAACATATTGAAGAGGCAAAACATACAGGTGTACATTTTTATGATTTTAATAAACTTTTTGTCCAGCTAAAATCAACCACTAAATTTCCTTTATATCCTCAAACGGGTACGCACTGGAGTATTTACGGTATGTATGTTGCTTTTGACACACTATCTCGTTACATGGAAAGGATTTCAAGTAAAAAACTTTCAAAATTTGATTACAGTAAAATACAAATGAGTTATGATCTTAGGCATCCGGATGGAGATATAGCTAACGGGATGAATTTACTTTTTGATTTGCCTCATTTTACCATGGCTTATCCTATTATTAAATGGGATACTACAGGTTACTATAAGCCCAGGGTATTAACTGTTTCTGATAGTTACTGGATGGGGATGTATTTTTTAGATCTTCCAAAAAATTCTTTTTCAAAACATGAATTCTGGTATTATAACAAGCAGTTATTTAATTATGATCCGGCAGGAAAAATCTACAATGTGGCTGATTATGATTTAAAAGAATCGGTAGAGAAAAATAATTTTGTTTTTATCATGTCGACGGAAGCATCTTTAAAAGAATTGGGATGGGGGTTTATTGATGAAGTTTATGACATGTATAAAAATGGGCCTGCTGCTTATTCTGTAATGAAACAAAATCGCAGAAAAAATTCAGAAATAACCCAGATAAAACTGGGAATAAAAAGCAATGAAAGCTGGTATAATGAAATTAAACACCAGGCAAAGGACAAAAATATTAGTGTAGATTCTTCTTTACAGTTAAACGCTGATTATGTTTATACAGAAAACCATAAGAACGACTTACCGCTTCAAAAGGAAGAAGATATTACTTCACGAATAGAGGATTTTAAAATTGCTATCCGAAAAGATAAAAAGTGGTTGGAATCTATTATTCTAAAAGCAAAAGAAAAACACATATCGGTTGACAGTTGTATAAACCTGGACGCTAAATGGATGGCAGAACATGACAAAACATATGCCCAGCAACAAAAGCTGAACGAAAAAATACAGGCATTTATTACAGCCATTAAAAAAGATAAAAAGTGGTTGGATGATATTGCAAAAAAGGCGAAAGAAAAACACATATCGTTAGACAGCTGCATTTACCTGGATGCTCATTGGATGGCAGAGCAGGAAATGAAAAAATAAGTATATTTGCTTATACTTAATTTTTATGAGAAAAATAAAAATCATTCTACCTCTATTCTTATGCTACTTTTTATCGGAAATGAAAAGTCAAAGCGTTATAGCTGGTACACAAGGCTCTATTTATATAGATATTGTACCAGATACTTTGCTAAATGCATTGTACGGCATGGGAGCAACAACTTCACCTGAATCATATTACATCGATTTAAATCAAGATCAAGCAAGTGACATTAAAATATATTCTTTCGGAGCAATTTCCTCAGGAAGCGGCAATCAGTATATTCAAGTTTCATCTTTAGATACATCATCTTTTAGTTTTGCATTTGGGAGTTTAGATCAAACTTTCTTTCCTACAAGCTCTTGTAGCCCCGGGTGGTATAATAGAAATATGCTTAAAGCTTATAATCAAGGAGATACTATTAAGAATGGGGCATATATAACAAGTGGTTATTTAGGATATGATTATTATATATGTTCAGAAGATGCCTCTAGCTGCGAATGGTGTACTTCTACCGATAAGTATATTGGAGTTAAATATAGAAATGGGGGCAACGTTATATTTGGCTGGATAAGAGTTGATGTATCTGCTTATCAAAAAGTTCTTATAAAAGATTTTAGTTTAGGGGGCAGTGCTGTTGGTATTAAGCAAAATGAAGTACTGAATTCATTTTCTATATCTCCCAATCCTGCAAGTGAAAAAATTAAAATTGACCTAAATGCTCAACTTACTGAAATAAAAATGACAGATGTATCAGGTAGGGAAATTTTAAATACTCAAGAAAGAAGCATTGATATAAGCGCCTTACGTGAAGGTATTTATTTTGTACAGGTTAAAACGCCGGAAGGGGTTTTAACCAGGAAGGTTATCGTGCAGCGATAAAGTCAATCAACAGATATTTAATTATTGGTCTATTGTGGTGATGTTATTAATTCGTGGTTCGTTAGTTAATCTTTGTAGTTGTTCGTAAACCTCGATCAGGAATTTATTTATTTCTTTTTTGCACATATATTCTTCCCAACCATTTTCGAAGGTGTTGATGTTAATTTTTCTGTTTAAAACGACTACTGTGGTGGTAAAGATATTTCGATCGTCAAAAAAATCTACCTGGTATTTGGTTTGTAATTTCTGGAGT